>Ga0308156_1000427_pt1 | contig 88786 bp, 98 predicted proteins | sample PhyAR2_FD_201041 | JGI IMG/M metagenome (GOLD analysis project Ga0308156, IMG submission 201041) | Phyllosphere microbial communities from UC Gill Tract Community Farm, Albany, California, United States - DLSL A.R2 | ecosystem: Host-associated > Plants > Phyllosphere > Unclassified | place: USA... | reverse complement strand
GCTGAAGAATTTGCCCGCCTGGCGCGCGCATGACGGCGATCGCCCGGCCATCACGCGGACGCTGAAGTTCGCGGATTTCAACGCCGCCTTCGGCTTCATGACCCGCGTCGCCCTGATGGCCGACAAGATGGACCACCATCCCGAATGGTCGAATGTCTACGACCGCGTCGAGATCCTGCTCACCACCCACGACGCCGACGGCGTGACGGACAAGGACGTGACCCTGGCCCGCTTCATTGACGACGCCGCCGCCGCCGGCATGGGGGTGAAGTCGTGAGCGGCGCCGCGCGTTCTGGCCGCGTCGCCGGCAAGACGGCCCTGATCACCGGCGCGGCCGGCGGCTTGGGCGAGGCCATGGCCTTCATGCTGGCCCGCGAAGGCGCCCGCGTCGCCGTCACCGACATCGACGCCGCACGCGCTCAGGCCTTGGCGACCCGGATCAATGCGGAAATCCCGGACGCCGCCTTCGCCTATGCCCACGACGTGGCGAGCGAGGCCGAATGGGAAGGCGTGATCGCCGCCGCCGTGGCCGATCTCGGCGGTCTGTCGGTGCTGGTCAACAACGCCGGCGTCGGTGGCCCACTGGCCTTCGTCGAACAGGACACGATCGAGAACTGGCAGCGTCAGTATGAAATCAACCTGCGCTCCATCATGCTGGGCGCCAAACACGCCATGCCGCATCTGCGCGCCTCGGCTCCGGCCTCGATCATCAACATTTCCTCGATCGCAGGGCTCGCGGCGGCCCCCGGCATGGGCGCCTATAACGCCACCAAGGCGGCGGTCTGGATGTACACCAAGACCTTGGCGCTGGAGGCCGCCAAGGCCGAGTGGAACGTGCGCTGCAACTCGGTCCATCCCGTCTTCATCAAGACGCCGATCCTGGATCCCTTCATCGCCATGGCCGGCGGCGACGAGGACAAGGCGCACGAGCGCCTCGCGCGCGGCATTCCCCTGAAGCGGATCGGCGAACCCGACGACGTCGCCTACTGCGTCCTCTATCTGGCGTCCGACGAATCCAAGTTCGTCACGGGGTCCGAGTTCAAGATCGACGGCGGCATGACGGCGCAGTAGGGCGCGAGCGCCCTACTGCTTTGCTTTTGGGGCCTATCGCGCTTCGCGCTGCTTGAGGCCGTTGCAGGCAGTCGTCGGCGCCTTCATCATGCTTGCGTCGCGCATTCGGGATTGAGGCCGCTTGCGCCATGCTGTAAGCGGCCTGTTCCGGCGTCGCGCCGGCCGACGCACCCGTAGCTCAGCTGGATAGAGTGCTGCCCTCCGAAGGCTGAAGTCAAGGGCTGCTGGTTTGTGAGAGACGTAGAAAAGGAGTTTGTTTACAAAGGTTTGCGGGAGTTACCGTTGAGGCTTCCACCCTACAGGTTTTCCGCGTAAGCACTGCGTAAGCAACAGGCACCCATAGCTCAGCTGGATAGAGCGCTACCCTCCGAAGGTAGAGGTCTCAGGTTCGAATCCTGATGGGTGCGCCACCCCTCTCTTTGGGGATGGCGCTACAAGCGCTCGCCGAGCACTCAATAAGATGACACTGTTGCGGTATGTGAGCGTGCCGGCGATTGGCGCCCAGTCGAGTTGCGCGGCACTGACCGTGCCCTCTTAAACCGACCGTAACGAGATCGCCTCGGCGTTAGGCCCATCGGAGTGGCGGTGATCGTAAGATGGTTCAGTAGGAACACTCTCGGGAAGGCGTATGGGCATTTGCATCCCGGACGTCATTATCGCGTCGAACGCGACTTCCGTGATCATGACGGACGCCTCCATCGCCAGGGGCAACAATGGCGCTACCGCACATACACATTTCTTCCCTATGAAGATGGCCTGTCGCTTTTCTTTCTCACCAAGGACGGCGACGATCTGGAGATTCGCCTTCAGGATCGAACCGGTGCCGAAGCAGCGATTATTGCAGCCCTGAGTGATGTCCTCCCGCAATGCGAGCCGTTTTATCGAAGCGTGTTTGCTGGCCTGCTAGCCGTCGATGGCGACAAGCTGGTTTCCTTCGACGGCGTCGATCGAGTGGCCTTCGGTTGGCAGGACGTTACTACGGTCGCCGCTTTCTATGGGCAGCAGCACTACGACGAGACGCGTTGCCTCACGATCAGCCATCGCCGTGGAACCGCAATCTTCCTGGCAGAGACTCATAGCGTGTGGCACCCCTTCCTCGACGGCTTGGAAACGAGGTTAGAGCGGGTCGTGCCTCGCCAGAGATGGCTGAAAACCTTGGACGAGGATCGATCCCGATCCATCCCAGTGTTCAAGCGTTCACGTCTTTAGATGCGTCCGTGAATCCTGCTGGCCATCGTTTTAAAAAAAATAGGAAGCAGCGCGGACGGCGGCTTCTCAGAAAAGGTACCATCGATCTTTCGCTCGAAGTTGTTGGCAGTTCGGTCGTTCTGACAGATGCCGATACAGCCGTGGCTACTCGGGAAGCGCGTTCTCCGAAAAATGCTTGCGGATGAAGTCGAGCTTGGGATCGATGTATCGACGACAAAAGGGTCTGTTTGGGTCGGTGCGATAATAGTTCTGGTATCTCTCGTCCGAAGCCTTGAAGCCCACGAACGGCAGGATGAGGGTGTGGACCGGCTTGCCGGCCTCCTCAGCGAGTCCGCGTATCGCCTCTTCGGCTTCGACCCGCTGACTCTCGTCGAAGATATAGATCGCGCTTCGGTATTTGTTTTCAACCGAGCGGGCACGTGTAGCGGAGTGTGTGCGCAGGTGCACCTCGGACAGTGTCCCCAGCCCGATAACGGAGGGTTCGAACGTCACGACCACCCCCTCAGCCCAGGTGTTCGCCGGGGCGGCCGATTGTAGGAAACCCTGCTCGACCTGCGTGACGCCACGCAACGCTTGGAAAACGCCCTCGGTGCACCAGTGGCAACCTCCTCCAAAGCCAACCTTTGCCATACTTAACTCCTGCGCAAAGGCACAACGGCCGGGCCAGACTTATCGAGCTGGCGGACGAACGCGATGATCCGCTGTCCGACATCGTTCGCCATTTCGACATGAGGGTAGTGTCCAGCGCCCTCGACAATCATGGTTTCGGCATGGAGCCTCGAAGCCAAGCTCCGGGCTTCTTCGACAGGGTCCGTGAAGTCGGGATCCTTTGTGCCCATGACGATGAGGCTCGGCACAGAGATCTCGTCCAAGATCGCTGCGGTGTCGGACTTCGACAATGAGAGCATCGTCAAGAGAGCCTGCATGCGCTTTGGCTCCCTGAGGTTTGCAGCAATCGCCGCTTTTACCTCAGCATGATCCGGCGCCGGTTTCGTCGGGAATAGGCTGCTCCAGTAAGTGGTCCAGAACCAGGTTCGCCATGGCCCCGCGAATCCGAGCCCAAGGACAAGTTTCTGGATCGTCGTGAGGGGAAGATCGCGAACGATCGGACCGAGCAGCACCACCCCGTTGACGTGACTAGGAGCTTCCTTGGCAGCCCAAAGCGCGGAGCCGGCTGCGAACGAGTTGCCCATGATCACGGCTGGCCCGTCAGCCAACTGTCGGAGGATGGCGACGGCGTCACGGCCGACCGCTCGCGCGGAGTAATCCGACCACTCCGGCGACGATTGGCCGAATCCGCGGACGTCCATCGTCACCACTCGGCATCCCGCATGCTGCAGCATGGGCTTGATGAGCCGATACTCGGAGCGCAGGTCTCCCATTCCTGGGATGCCTACGACGAGAGGTCCGGTTCCACCCGTATCGTCGAAGGCTATCCTACCGCCCTCTGTCTGAAGGAACTGGGTCTGCACATCGTTAGGCGCCATGAAACGATCCGATCCGTTGAGCAGCAGACCTATCGGCTGACTTCGAAAAGGAACCACGCTCGGCGTTCCGCTTCGTCGGTCCAGGTATCGATCAGGCCGGAGGTCGCGTTGTCCTTCGCCTCGTCGGCGACTTCCTTTGCGCGGCGCAGCGACTCGACCATGTGAAGATTATCGGCGCGCAGCTCCGCCAGCATGTCCTGCGGCGTGACGAACTCAGCGTCGTTGTCCTTGATCGTCTGGTGGCGGGCGATATCGCCGATCGATCGTATGGTCGTATTTCCGGTCTTCCGGGCGCGCTCCGCCATCGCATCGGTCGCTGCGAGGATTTCCGCAGCTTGCTCATCGAGAAGGAGATGGTAGTCCCTGAAGTACGGGCCCGAGACATGCCAGTGAAAGTTCTTTGTCTTGAGGTAGACCGCATAGCTGTTCGCCAATATTATCTTCAGCGCGTCGGCAACCGTCATGGTCGCGTTCTCGTCGAGGTCAGATGGTGAAGGCACGGTTGCAGCACTGGAGTTTGTCATCGCGTGAACTTCCTCGATGATGGCTTGCGCAAAAGATCAGCGCCGATTCTCTGGCACGCTGAGGTATAGAGGATGAATTTACCTCAGATCGAAGTCCAATGGCTTGTGTCTATAGTTTCGATAGTTCTGGCGACCAGAAGGGCGCTTGGAGCGGCACGGGAACATGGGAAGGCAGCGAACCCCACATGCTCATCAGGCATTCGGCTGATAGCCCAATACGAAAGCGATAACCTTCTCCGAGGACATCTCGCACGGCTTCAGCGACGCACTGCCCGAAGCAACGCGATACAGATTGAAGCTGACGATGTCGTTCCCGGCTAGTTCTCGAGCAAAAAGGCTGTTCCTCCGTCCATCCTCCGACCGACGAACCGTCACGCCGAAACGCCTGCCTTCGTAAGCGCCTTCGCTATACCCCTCAGGCAGACGCTCGAAAGCCGTATCGAATTCTGGATGGTCCATTCTGCATCACCGCCAATCGGCCTTCGCCCTGCGAACGTGAGTGCCGCGCCATGCGATTGGAGTCATCGCGTCAGTCTGACGTTGCGGCCCCAAAGAAACCCCGCGTCATTAGCGCTAGCGAAGTCCGGGTCTACGTAGATGAAAACACGCTTGATAAGCGCGCCGTCGAACTCGAATACGTTGGCGAAACGGCCTTCGGATCGGCCTTCAACCGGCCACGCCGTGCCGTCAGCCATAACGCCACCTTCAAAGCCTTCCACGATCACGTGGTCGCGGGCTACGTGGAAGGTCATGCGATCGAAATCGTGCTCGATCCGCTGAAGCGACCCCAACAGACCCTTGGCGACTTCCATGAATTCGGCTTTGCCATATCCAACTCCGAACTTCGGGAAGTACGTCACGACATCGTCAGTCAGAATGTCGAGAATGGTGGGATCGCCACTGTCGATTTTCCGGAAATAGTCGGTGGCGACGGCGATGCGCTCTTGGGTCAGCTCTGCATTCGGCACTCTATGAACTCCTGAAATGCGGAAGCATTATCCGCTGTGGCTTCGAGAATAATGGGCCCTGCAGGATCAGCCGATCTGCTGCCCGGAATTCAACGGAGCGCTGAGGCGCGGAAGCGATCGTCCTTCAGTTATCCGCGTGACACGCCCGTCGCGCATCGATTCAGACCAGGACGCCCCCTGACACATCTATCACCGCGCCAGCTGTGTAGCTTGCAGCGGGACTAACGAGGTAACTGACGGCGCCCGCCACTTCTTCAATCGTGGCGATCCGACGGATGGGATGCATATCGATGACGGCCTGCGGAAAATTCTCAGCGACTTCCCCGGTCATGTCGGTCGGCATGATGCCAGGTTGGACGACGTTGACGGTAATGTTGCGTGGGCCAAGATCACGTTGCACCCCGCGGGCATATCCTGCGATTGCTGCCTTGGTTCCTGCGTAGTCGGCAATTCCCGGCACGATCGCTCGGGTGCCCAGGCCGGAACCGATGAAGACAATGCGGCCACCGTCAGAGATTTTCTGCGCCGCCGCACGCGTGATCGCCACGGTCCCAAGCACATTTACCATCCACTGCCTGTCGAACGCAGCGGAATCGAGCGTCGGATCGTCGACCAATTTTCCTTGGACGGCGATTGCGGCGTTGTTGATCAAGATGTCGAGCTTGCCGAGTTCAGCTACGACCTGCTCGACCATGGGCTGGGCGGCGGACGTATCCGCTTGATCGCATCGGATCGCGAGAGCGCGAACGCCTTTGGCCCTCACCACCTCGGCGACGGACTCGGCTTTATCGGCCGAAGCAGCGTAGGTGATAGCAATATCGGCTCCCTGATCGGCGAGCGTCGCCGCCAGCACGGCGCCAAGGCCCCGAGAGCCACCCGTGATGATAGCGACTTTGCCGTCCAAAACTTTCGACATCGGCGGTTCCTTTCTGAAGTCTAATGGCGGGCTGACGGCTAAGCGACGTTGACGCCTTTCCAGAAGGCGATGTGATCCTTGATGGAGTGCGCCGCCGGAGAAGGGTCGGCGTAGGTCCAGGCGGCGTTTGCATTGCGCCGGTCGCCGACCTGGAGATGAAAGTATTGCGCCGTCCCCTTCACGGGACAGACAGACGTGTGCTCGCTCGGTGCCAGATACTGCCGGTCAACCGATTGAGGCGGGAAATAATGGTTTCCATCCACGACCATAGTCTCGTCGCTGACCGCGAGGGTGGCATCGTTCCAAACTGCTGAGACCAAACCGGACTCCTCTTTTAATTTTCAGCCACTTGCATCGACCAGTGGCCCTATCTGGCGGGACAAATCAGTTTGCCGGAGTTTGTCCGGCAAGCAGCTTGTCGAGCGAGCCATCTGCATCGAGCGCAGCGAGATCGTCGGAGCCGCCGACATGCGTCTCGTTGATGAAGATCTGCGGCACGGTGCTTCGCCCCGACGACTCGATCATCGCCTTCCGGTGTGCAGGATCGGCTTCGATATCAAGCTCGGTGAATGCCACGCCCTTCTCTTGAAGGAGCGCCTTCGCGCGGCGGCAGAACGGGCACCAACTCGTGGTGTAGATGAGAACCTCAGGCTTCATGTTGTGTCTCCAATCGTTGAGGGATGACGGGCCGGCCGGATTCGCGGGGGTCATCCGAAGGTGAAGGCAAAGGCTTGCGCCCCCGGGTAGAGAAGCTCGATTTCGAAGGTGCACTCGTGGACCTCACCGCTCTGGCGTCCGAGTTGTTTGAGGCGCTGGCCATCACGCCGCCATCTTCCGGACCGTGTCCAAAACCCGGTCTTGCCGGTATGGCTTGGCGAAGAACACAACGTCCGCTGGAACGACGGCCTCGACCGGCCAAGGCCTCCCGGACGTGATGATGATCTGGATGGTCGGCCACCGCCGGCGGATGCAAATGGCGAGCATGATGCCATCGATCCCGCCGGGCATGTTCACGTCCGTGAACACGACGCGCACATCCAGTCGTTCCTCCAAGGTCATAAGCGCGGCGGATGCATTCGGCGCCTGCAAGACTTCGAAACCTGCCTCCTCGATCATGTCCGTCGCAAACAGACGGAGAAGTGGTTCGTCTTCGACGACGAGCACCACGGGTTTCACCATTCCACCCATACTCCCATCAACCTTGAACCAGGTGACGCATGGAGGCGTGCAGATCGGCCGTTAACCCGGCGGGCTCGTAGCGAACATCGACGCCCCCGGTGCCGACCAGGCCGATGTTGATCAGCTTCGATCCAAAGCCTCGGCGAGTTGGCGGCACAACCGGAGGCCCACCCCGTTCTCACCATTTCACGCGGAGAAGGTCGTCGTCCAGGCCGACCTCGACTTCCCACGACAGCGAGACGTGGCCATCGTCACTGGTCAGCGCGCCGTATTTGCAGGCGTTGGTCAGTAACTCGTGGACGATGAGGGAGAACGAGAGCGCCGCTCGTGGCCCCAGCGCCACCGCCGGCCCACTCATGTCGACCCGATCTGAGAACCCGATCGCGTCGATCACTGTCGCTGCGACAGCTTGTAGATCAGCTTGTGTCCAACTCTTTTGAAGCAAGGCGTCGTGCGCCGCGCTCAGAGCCATCAGCCGACGCTCGAAGGCGTAGACCGCTTCGCGATCGGTGACGCTTCGCAGCGTTTGGCTGGCGATGGCCTGAACCATGGTGAGCATGTTCTTCAGGCGGTGAGCAATTTCGCCGTTCACTATGAGTTGCTGCTGCTCGGTACGATGCCTCGCGACGCCTGCCTCAAGCCGGTCCGCCGCACTTCGCAGGAACGAGATTTCCTCTGCGGGCCAAGGTCGGGGATGCGCCGAATGAACGAAGAAGACGGCGATGGTTTTGCCACGATCTCGAACCGGCATATCGACCAACGACCGAACGCCGACCCGCATTGCGCTCTCGAGATTGTGCAGAGTGCGATCGTCGGTCAGGGCGTCCCAAACGACGAGCGGGTCGCCAACGACGAGCGGCTCGCGCAAGCTCCCATACTCGTCGAGACGGTGGCGCCCGGCAATGCTCACGGCCCCCGGCGCCGTCCAATCGGTTTCGACGTCAATCGTATCGACGTCCTCGTTGACGGATCCGAACCCGGCTCGGTCTGCGGAGAGCGCTCGGCCGACGATGGCGGCGGTCGCCGAAGCCATCCCTGCGGTATCGTGGCTGCTCCGAATGGTTTCGCCGATTTCGACCAGGGCGGTCTGCAAGGCTGTGAGGCGCTCGCTCGCCGTTGCGATCCGGCGGAGTTCGAGATTTTCGCTGGCGAGACGGGCGAGCGCCTGCAGCATCGCCTTTTCCATCTCGCTGAGCCCTTCAGGCCGCGGAACGGTATCGATGACGCACAGGCGACCTACGATCGCTCCGGATCGCAGGACGAGCGGTGCGCCAGCGTAGGCGCGAAAGTGCCGGGCGCCTGTGACGAGCGGATTGCGCTTGGTCCGCGCATCATTTGTGAGATCGACGATCTCGAGAAGATCGCCCTGATCGATCTCGATCCGACAGACCGAGTGTTCGATCTCCGTCTCGCATACCTCAAGCCCGTACTTGGCTTTGAACCATTGCCGGTCAGTATCCAGCAGGGTGATGAGCGCGATGGGAACGTCACAGGCCTTTGCGGCGACAAAAACGAGATCGTCGAAGGCTTGCTCATCCGGTGTGTCGAGCACCATGAGGTCTGCAAGCGCCCGCACCCGCTGTGCCGCCCCGAAATCGGTTCTGTCAGCGCTCAGGCTCACCGCAGTTCTCCTGGATGATGCCTCGAAGGTCGAGCGTGGCCGATCATCGGCGTTTCCCGCGTCATGTCAGTGCCCCCTCATGCGGGGCGGCCACTGCGATGACGGCACGCCCGCTTGGCCGCTCTGATCGGCGATGGGGTTACCGACGGCGAGGACGATCTTGCCCTGGATATGGCCTGCCTCTGCGCGTTCGTGAGCGGCGGCCGCTTCGGAAAGGGGGTATGTGCTGTCGACGGCGACGCGAACCGCGCCGCTGTCGAGCAAGCGAGCTAGCTGGGCCAACTGGTCGCCACTGGAACGCACCTGCGTCGCCGAAACGGTCACTCCCCGGTCGGCAGCTTCATCATGTCCGGCAAAGCCAAGGGGAAAAATCGGGAACAGCGCACCGCCCCGACGTATGGTCCGAAGGAAGCGGCCGGAGGTCGGACCGCCGACGGCATCGACGACAAGATCGATGTCTCGCACATCGTCTTCGGGTTTGGTCTTCGTGTAGTCGATGAACTCGTCGGCACCCAGTTCGCGGAGGAACGCTTCGTGCCGGGTTGAAGCGACAGCGATGACACGCGCGCCTTCGTGCTTTGCCAACTGCAATGCCAGATGACCGACACCCCCTGCAGCGCCGTTGATCATAACGCTCTTCCCAGCCAACGGGACCGGGCTGTGGCGCTCGGACTGCAGCGGGTTCTGCTCGTTATGGCCTAGCTCGATCAGGAACTGCCAAGCGGTCAGCCCCGACATGGGAACGGCGGCTGCATGAATGTGGTCCAGGTGTCGGGGCTTGGCCGCAAGGTCGGAAGCAGGCGCGGAAACATACTCGGCGTATCCCAGGCTCTCGCCGAAGCTGGGAAAGCGGATCATTCCGAAAACTTCATCGCCCGGCGAGAACGCGGTCACATCGTCGGCGACCTTCTCGACGATCCCGGACACATCCGAGCCCGGTATGGCGGGGAATGTCACCGACGGCCGCCACTCGGGCGGCAGAGCCTTGTATCCCTCGCGGAGATACCAGTCGGGCGGGTTGAGGCCTGCCGCTTGTACACGGACGAGCACCTCTCCCGGCTTTATCACAGGTGTCAGCGCGTCCTCATAGCGAAGAACATCGGGAGCGCCGAACTCATGGAAGCGGATCGCCTTCATTTTTTTGTCCTCCGATCAGATGCGTTCGAGGAGGGCGACAGTGCCTTGACCACCATCGGCGCAGATGCTGACGATCCCTCGAGATCCGACCGGCATGGCCCACAGCTCTTTCACAGCTTGGCTGAGATCACGCGCGCCGGTCGCGCCGAAGGGATGTCCGATGGCTACCGAGCCGCCGTTCGGATTGACGCGATCCCAATCGAAGTTGCCCATCTCAGCCGAAACACGGGCCTTCTCTCGGACCCAGTTCGGATCGGTGATGGCCGCGACGTTGGCCAGCACCTGTGCCGCGAAGGCCTCGTGGATTTCCCAAAGTGCGATGTCGGCGAAGCCAAGGTGATGGCGCGCGAGAAGTCGTGGAACGGCATATGACGGCGCCATCAGCAGCCCCTCCGTGCGCAGGTCGACCGCCGAGACTTCGTAGTCGATTATCCGCGCATAGGGCGTGCCATCGGGCAGCCTCTTCAGACCCTCCTCGTTGGACACCCAACAGCCGGCCGCCCCATCCGTGATGGGGGAGCTGTTGCCGGCTGTCAGGCTACCCATTCCGCTCTCACGATCGAAGGCGGGCTTCAAACCGGATAGACGTTCGGCGGATGTGTCCGCGCGCGGGTTCGCATCGCGGGAAAGCTCCGGCAACGAGATCACGAGGTCATCGAAGAAGCCGCCGTTCCAGCCGGCGACGGCGCGCTGGTGGCTTTTTAGAGCCCAGTCATCCTGAGCCTCACGCGAGATGCGCCACGCCTTGGCGGTCTCCTCCATGTGATCGCCCATCGTCCTGCCCGTAAGGCGGTTGGCCCAGCCCTTCGTGGGGAGCACATAGTCTTGAGGGGTCAACGCCCCCAGGGCGGCAAGTGCTGCGGCCGGATCCTGCGCGAAGAGATCGGTGAGTCGTTTAGATGCCTCAGCGGTGAGAGCGAGCGATGGTCGGCTCATGACCTCAGACCCGCCGACCAGTATCAGGTTGAGCCCGCCGCCGAGCATCCCGGCTGCGGCGAAGCTCGCGGTCATGCTGGTCGAGCACGCTAGGACTACGGAGAATGCTGGAACGTTGGGGTTGAGCTTCGCGTCCAGCCAGATTTCGCGAGCGATATTGCTCCAGCCCAGGTTCGGGATGACGGTTCCCCAGATCGTCAGATCGGGCTCCGCAAGCTTCGCCATTTCTTGGACGACTGGCACTGACAATGAGGCCGCGTCATAATTTGCCAGCGCTCCTCCGCCACGGCCGAATGGTGTCCGCAAGCCTGCGGCTATGAAAACTGGTTCAGCGAAGCGGCTCACGGTGATCTCCCAAAGCAAAAGATTCTAATTAGACGAGGTGGCGTGGTGCGGTCCGCTGACGGCAGGCGCCGCCCGTCAGGGCGTCTCCCCATCCCTGAGGTCGATAACCATCTTTCCGATGTTTTTTCCGGCGAAGAGATCGAGGAACGCCGACGGGGTTCTCTCGAGGCCGTGAACAACCGTCTCCTGCCATTTGACCTTCCCATCGGCGATCCACCGGGTGACGTCGCGCTGGAAATCCTCCCAAACCGACATGTTGTGGATGGTGACGAAGCCTTGCAGCAGGAGGCTCTTCTCAATAACCGCATAGATATTGCGGGGACCGACCGGCTCGCTGTTGTATTGCTCGATCATTCCGCACAGAGCGAAGCGTGCGAAGTCATTGGCCGCCTCAAGCGCCGCTTCCAGGTGCGTGCCACCGACGTTGTCGAAATAGATGTCGACACCCTTAGGCGCAGCTTCGCGAAGTGCTGCGACCATGTCGTCCGTATTCTTGTAGTTTATCGTGGCATCAGCGCCTGCTTCCTCGCGCAGCCAACGCAATTTGTCCTCGCCGCCCGCGGACGCAACGACTCGGCATTCCTTGATCTTTGCGATTTGGACAGCGAGCGATCCGACAGAACCCGCTGCTGCTGACACGAACACAGTTTCGCCAGCTCGCGGCTTTCCGATCTGGAGCATGCCGATGTAGGCGGCGAAGCCTGGGAAACCGAGCGGGCCCAGATACGCCTGCTCTGGAATCGTCGTATCGATCCTAGTAGCGGATGCGGCGTCGATGATCGCGCGGTCGCGCCAGCCGGCAAAGTGGCTCACGACCTCGCCAGGGCTGAACCGTTCATCCTTGCTTTCGACTATGACGCCGATCGCGGCGCCATCCAGAGGCTCGCCAACTTGGAAGGGCGGCATATAGCTTTCTCGACCGGTCATGCGGCCGCGCATGTAAGGGTCAACGGAGAGCCACCGGTTGGCGACGAGCAGTTGTCCTCGCTCTGGCGCGGGGAGATCCTGCTCGACGAGTTCGAAGTTGTTGGCCTGCGGTAGCCCTTCGGGACGACTTTTAAGGTGAAATTGACGGGCCATGATGGTCATGGGCGAAGCCTTTCCCGGACAGAGCTTGAGCTGGGCGCTCCCGCGTGATGGGATGCGATCATCTGGCCGCCCCTACCCACCGTAGCGCTCGGTCTTGATGATCGAGACGCCCAGCCCTGCCGACAATGCGCCGTCCGTCGCGATGTTGACGAAACCGTTCGACCCGCAAACGAACACGTGGCCCGGGTCGCGACCGAGACGTGCGATTGTCGCCTGGACCATCCCATCGTCGATCCGTCGGCCATAGTCCGAGGCGCGCTTTGGCGCTTCTCGCGTAATCGCGAGCGTCAAGATGAACGTGGGATCGCTCATCTCGATTGAGTGGAGTTCGCTGGAGAAGAGCACGTCCTCAGCGGTTCGCGCCGACAAGAGCAGAGCGACTGGAACGGCCTGTGCCGATGCCCGACGCTGCCGGATCATCGCCATCAGCGGCACCACGCCTGAACCTGCGCCGATCAGCAGCACCGGCTTGTCGGTAGGCTCGGGCCAAAGAAAGTGGCCTCCAAGCGGTCCCCTGAGTTCGATCTCGTCGCCGGCTGCGGCGACGTCGTGGAAGAATGGCGAAACTTCGCCATTCTGCAGGCGCTCGATGGCGAGTTCCAGGATCGGTGAAGAGCCCGCCGACGATGCGATCGAATAACTGCGCATCGCCTGATAGCCGTCTGGGGCGGTCAGCCGGACGTCGACGTGCTGGCCTGCTGTATGGACGAATGGTTCCTGCAATCGCAGGAAAAAGCTCTTGATACTCGGTGTCTGTTGGACGATTTCGTCGATCACGCCTGACTGCCACGACGCGGGTTGCGCATCGAACTCAGTCATGGGTGTACCGTTGCTCGCGCCACGGATCACCGTAGATGTGATAACCGCGCAACTCCCAGAACCCGGCCTCGTCGCGAGTGGTGAACTGCAGCGCATTCACCCACTTGGCGGACTTCCAGAAGTAGAGATGCGGAACAAGAAGGCGCGCCGGTCCGCCATGGTCGCGGGGAAGCGGCTGGCCCGCGTAGCTCAGCGCGACCATAGCTTTGCCGGACAACATGTCCGCGAGCGGAACATTCGTCGAATAGCCATCGTAGCAGTGCGCGAGAACGAAGTCTGTTGGCTGTTTAACTTCAGCGTCAGCGAGGATGTCCTCGATCAGCACGCCTTCCCACTTCGTGTCGAGCTTGGACCAGGACGTGACGCAGTGAATGTCTTTGGTCACTTTGGTCTTTGGAAGGGCGTTGAATTCACTCCAACTCCAGACCTTCACGGGTCTCGGACCGATCTTGACCGTGAACTTCCAGTCGGACGTCTCGATACGAGGCGTTGGCCCAGCGGTAAGAACGGGAAAGTTCTCCACGAGATGTTGACCTGGCGGAATACGGCCCTCGTGGTCGCCGCCTGAACCGCGGCCGGTGAAACCTCTGGTGACCATGCCGAACCCCCTTGCTCGTCACGACAGACCGACCGACTTCATCTCAGGCTAATGCGTAGATGACCCTCGCAAAGGAAAGATATCGAGCGGATCGCAAAGCTGATGTTCAGACAACCGGGTGTTAAATCAGTAGAGACACGCAATTCATCACTATGACTCGCGATAATCCCGCCTCGACTATAGCTTTATATCAGACTGCTTTCCCAATGCCCTGTCGCTATAGTTTCGATAGCTTTGAATCGGTGTTGCGTGAGCGTTATGGCTCGTGGGACAGAGAAGCTTCGCGAGGTGAGGTCGCCAGCATGCGACTGCGGCGTGCCCAGGAGGTCGTCATTCCCATCCAAGACGAGATTATCGCAGCGCTCGGCGTTTCGGCGTCGTTCGATGCCCGACGCGAGGCGGCAGAACGCGCCGCCTTCCTCCGCGACTATCTGAGGTCGTCGGGGCAGCGAGCGTATGTGCTTGGAATCAGCGGCGGCGTCGATTCCCTGACGGCGGGCCTAATCGCGCAATCGGCCGTGAAGGATCTGCGTCAGATCGGGTACGAATGCGAGTTTGTAGCGGTGCGGCTGCCCTATGGCGAACAGATGGACGAGCGCGATGCTCAGCTTGCCTTGTCAGCCATCAGGCCCGACCGCGTTGCGGTGATCAATATAAAGCCCGCGACCGACGCGCTGTGGAGCGAGATGACAGGCTCCAATTACGAGTCCGCCGACCCCGGCCTGCGCAGTACGGTGCTCGGGAACATCAAGGCACGCCAACGGATGGTCGCCCAGTTTGCTCTCGCGGGGACCCTGGGCGGCCTTGTGATTGGCACGGACCATGCAGCCGAAGCGGTGATGGGTTTCTTCACAAAGTTCGGCGATGGCGCGGCCGATGTTCTCCCTCTCGCCGGTCTCAATAAGCGGCGCGTTCGCGCGATCGCGTCTCATCTGGGCGCCCCGGCGGAACTGATCAGTAAGGTTCCCACGGCAGATTTGGATGACGCGATGCCGTTACACCCCGACGAAGACGCCTACGGCGTGACCTATGATGAGATAGACGATTACCTCGAAGGAAGGGGTGTGGCCCAGGCGGCGGTCGAGACGATCCAAAGAGCGTACCGAGCCACCGCGCATAAGCGCGCGCTGCCTGTGGCCTCCAACGTGCAGCTTCTGGCGCCGCAAGGGTCGAACGGACGCTAAATTTGCTCCCGCCTAGGACATAGAAACTATGTCACGCCGCTATTGGAAAAGACCGGCGTTGGAATTCATAGTCATCCACGTAAACTCGTGGCCTCGTCGGGTATAGTCGAGACAAGATTTTGGTCTTATCGACTATTTGACGCTCGGGCCGTGGGGCGGTGAAGTATAGCAGTTCCCCTGCGCTCGCGAGTTTTCGCTGCACGTCGGGCACATGCTTCGTGTTCGGAGAGAGGGATGAGCGCGGCCGATCGTCAAGCGCCAGAGCTTCGCATTCATCGGTGGATCGCCGTGGATGGAAGCGACCTCCAGACGCCGATCAAGCTATCGGATCTTGGCGTAGGGCCGAAGATCCTTTTCGCGTTTCAGCACTGGTGCAGGGGCTGCCATCTGCATGGGTTTCCCACACTGCAGAAATTGCATGGTGCGCTGGAGTCCAGAGGCGTCGGATTCGCAGTGATCCAGACGGTCTTCGAAGGAGCGCACGAAAATACATTCGACAAGTTGCGCATCAATCAGGTGGAGTACCGTCTCCCCGTCGCCTTCGGGCACGACGAACCGCCGCCTGGTGCTGCGTTTCCAACGTTCATGGAGGATTACCGGACACGGGGAACGCCGTGGTTCACGGTCATCAATGCCGACGGTCGCATCGTCTTTTCGGATTTCCACCTGGACGCGGATCGTTTGGTGGCAAATTTGGAGAGCTCGTGAAACATGCCACGGTGGCTTATTCTAGCCTGCACCCACTTCGTCGTTGGCATCACAGGCTTTGCTGCCGGCATCTACACGCTGCCTATCCTCACCGCGCCGGCGTCGCCCACTGAAGCTGCGTTGAGGAGTTCGACGCCTGAGGCGCTCTATTCGGGAAAGCTTTCTCGTGATCTAGCCGGCAGCGACCTGCTGCACTGGGGTGAAGGCGAAGTGCAGATCCTGCCTCACCGGATCGCACACATCGGCCGTCTCTCTCCCGGGCCGGACTACAAGCTTTATCTCGCCCCGCACTTCGTCGAGACCGAGGAAGCGTTCCTCGCGATCAAGGACGCGTCGGCCCGGGTCGGCGATGTGAGGACGTTCAACGGCTTCATTATGGAGGTGCCCGCCGACATCGACGTTCGCGACTACAGCGCCGTTGTCATCTGGTGCGAAGCCTTTGATCAGTTCATCAGTTCTGCGGCGTATCAGCCTCCGCGCCAGGCTCGGAAATGAGTCAGGCGATGAACAGCGTGAAGGCGGCCTGCGCGCGGGGGCTCGTTTTGGCGCCGGTCGCAGCGCTATTGTTGAGCGTCGCCACGTTGCTCTTGGGCAATGGTCTACTGGGTACGCTCCTGATCGTGAGGGCTGGGGAGGAAGGCTTTTCAGCTCAAACGATCAGCGCGATGATGTCCCTATACTTTGCGGGCTTCACCATTGGCGCTCTCACGCTGCCCAAGATGATCGTGTCCGTGGGCCATGTGAGGACTTTCGCTGGCTTCGCCGCGATGGCTTCAATGACGGCTCTTCTTCATGTCGCATTCGTGGAGGCAAACGTATGGATGCCGCTTCGCCTTGTGACCGGCTTCGCCTATGCAGGCATGATCCTAGCGACTGAGAGTTGGCTCAACGCGCACGCGATTCAATCCACGCGCGGTCAGCTTTTGTCGATCTTCGGCGTTGTTTCGATGGGTTCATGGGCCCTTGGTCAAGCGCTGCTCAACATCGCGCCGCCTACAGACGTGACGCTATTCCTGTTCGTCTCGCTGCTGATATCTGCGGCCGTCGTCCCCGTCACGCTACTGCCCAGTCATCCCCCGGCCGAGGTTCAACAGGAGCCCGTCGCCTTTCGCGATCTCGTTGCAATTTCGCCCCTTCCGTCGGTCGGCGTTTTCCTAGCCGGCCTGGCCATCGGCGGCTTCTGGGGACTAGGCCCCAATTTTGCGCAGAGGATTGGCCTCGATGTGGGCGGCATTTCTGCGTTCATGGCTGCGGTCCTTGGTGGAACGCTCGTGCTGCAGTGGCCATTGGGATGGCTATCGGACCGCGTGTCGCGGACACTCGTCATTGCCGGCGCCGCCCTGGCTTCCGCGGCGGCTGCGATCGGCGTAGCGCTGGCTGCGGAGGCGCCTCTGCCTGTGCTACTTGCGGCGGGCGCGCTGTTCGGCGGCTTCGGTATTCCCATCTATTCGCTATGCCTTGCCGTTGCGAATGACGACCTTCCTGCGGGTCGGCTGCTGGGGACCGCTCGCGGACTTCTCCTACTCAACGGGATCGGAACCGCCGCCGGGCCGCTCATCGGAGGCCTGGTGATGGACCTCCTCGGCCCTGGCGGCCTGTTCCTCTACGCAGCGGCACTGCTGACTGCCCTGGCGGTCTTGGCCGGTGTCCGCAGGCACTCAGACCGCTCGGTCAAGACGAGAGCAACACGCTGCCCGAGCACGGCGATGATCACCGGGTCGCTCGACGCGATGATACGAACCCCGGCGGATCAGCGCCGCTGAGACGCCTATGCCGACGACCGAAGGATTGCCAGTCGGCTGTTAGAGGAGCCTGGCTGAGAACAAGGCGGAACGTGTCATGGATGAGAGCGTGAACGCTCTAGCCGCGAGAAACGCATACGAGGCTAAACGGGGGGCGATCGCCATCCTCCCGTTGGCCTTGGGGGCCAGCGTGTACGGCTTGGCCTTTGGTTTCCTGGCCGTACAGGTAGGTTTCCCGTGGTGGGGCGTCGCGATCATGAGCGCCTCTACCCATGCGGGCTCTTCGCAAATCATCGCGGTTGAGCAGTTCGCTTCCACAGGTGTCGTGTTGGGCGCGGTTCTGGCCGGTGCGTCGCTCAACCTGCGCTATGTCGGCATCATCGCCTCTTTATCCGAGGTGTTGGCCGGCTTGTCGCTGAGGAAGAAGCTCTTCGCCATCCACATTACTGGCGACGAGAACTGGGCTTTGACGATGTCCGAGCGGGCGAAGTCCCCCGATGTCGGAGCACCATTCCTCATAGGCTCAGGGCTGGTGAACATCTCCATGTGGACAGCCTCCACGACGCTCGGGGCCTTGCTTGGCGCCGCGCTGCCCGATCTCGGACGCTTTGGCCTGAGCTTCGCGTTCACGGCGGCCTTCATTGCGATGGCGCGAGGTCTGTGGCGGGGACGTTCCCAAGTTCTGCCATGGACCATGGCCGCGGCAGCGACCATGGCCGTCATCTCGCTCGGCATGCCCAAAGCTTACGGGATCATCGTCGGCGCATTCTTCGGCTTGGTGGTGACCTTCTTGAAGCGCAGGATCGAGGCGGCAGCCCGATGAGCGCTTCGCACTGGGTTGTTGTCAGTTTGCTCGTTGTGGCTGCGTTTGCGATCCGGGTCGCCGGATTGATTGCCGGTGAACGAATTAGGGTTTCCAGGCAGGCTTGGGTTCTGGACGAGTTGCCTGGGCTGATCGTGGTCAGCTTGGTCGCGTCGTCGTTGATCGGTCAGCCACCTCCAACCTGGATCGCGGCCGGTGTCGCGCTGGGTGCAGCGATCGCCACGAACCAGGTCATCGTGGCGATGGTATTGGGAATGCTCGCCTACGCAGGTCTGGGGTGGCTTAGCTCGTAAGTGCCGATCATCTGAGAGAAGCGGCAATGGGGAGGCCGGAGGTCGTCCAGTAAGGCTGCGAACGTCGATGGCCCGCACTCACGATCCGAGGACCGCGGGTCCCGCCTACGCAACAGCCTCCACGGTCAAATCGCGGCCATTGAACTGCACCGTTTCCCCGGCTCGCGCGCCTTCGATCGCCTCGTAGATCGGGGCCATCGTCGAGATGCCCATCAGTTCCTGCCCATGACAAATGAACCTGCCAGTCGAGACCGAAATGACGAAGTGCTTACCGGACAGCTTGACGACGGCGCCTTCCGAGACTTCTGACTTTGGTCCAAAATCGATTGTCCGGAGTTTGTCGAGCTTATCAACATAGTCATCGAGAGTGTCATCGAGCGCCTCAGCAAAGTCGCTCGCCACCTCGGCTTGCGCCTGCTCGTCGTTCTCGATCGGCTCGCTGCGATCGAGGCGCGCGGTGGAGACGTAATCCAGATACTTCTTGCGAGCGCTTTGCAGCGCCGCGGTTTCAAGCGACAGCATTGTCTCGCGAATATGGTCCTTGTTCCAGTCCATCTCTGCCTCGTTATTTTTGACCTTAAGGGGCATCCCATCCATCGTTGGGGTCTGGGTTTTCCCGCGCTCCGCCGACATCATTCGTCGGTAATAACGTCTTCGCCCTGGTAGGGAATCCTGATCAGCCGGGGATCCCGAATAATGCTCGTCACGAGCCAGACGTATGATTGTTCTGCTGTATCGAAGCCGAGGATGCTGAAGGCTCCCCCGAACGGGCATGCCGGAAAGTCAGGGAAGCCTTCCCGCAAAACGTAACGCTCAGGGTCGCGATCAAACTCGCTTTTGTAGACTTTGCGCAGCCCATGCTTGCTCGGCACGTCGGCGTCACCGGCCGGAGCTGTTTCACGATGCTCAAGAAGCCGTTCGGACAGGTCACGGTGACATATCTCGTCGAACACATCGAAGGCATCGATAAGCAGACCTTTATGCTCGGTCGCCGGATCTGTGATGGCGTAGATGTTCGAAGCGTCTTCGGCTCCATCGCCGCTCTCAAGGCGTAATGCGGCATCGACACGAATGCTGCACGCGTCGAGGGTCGATCCGAGTTCGAGATCGACAAGAGCGCCGTCCTTCACACGGTACTCTCGGTCATAGCCCTTAGCCACGAAGGACTGTACGGCGTCCAGAACGTCTCTCACTTGAGTTGTCATCAATGCACCTCGAGTTCGGATTGTAGGGGTTGCGCGCCGACCGAAGGCGCGCTTTGGCTCCGCGACCGACCAGCACTGAAGATGCGGAGCACCATCATAGCCACTTGGCTCGCTTGAAGCGGACGAACAGGAAAAGACAGAACGTCAGCATTAGGCCGAGCACGACGAAATAGCCGTAAGCTGTGTCCAGCTCCGGCATGTTCCTGAAGTTCATTCCATATATGCCCGCGATGGCCGTAGGGACCGCGAGGATCGCCGCCCAGGCAGCGAGCTGGCGCGTGATGACGCCTGTCCTCTGCGCCTCAAGAAGGCTGCTGAATTCGAAGACCGTGGACAGCACCTGGAGGAGGCCATCGACCATGGACTGGAACCGTTGCTGAGGCCGCTTGTCCTCGTAGTCCTTTCCGCCCCAACGCAGAAAGAAGCCCAGCTGACCGAACATCGGGCCGATCGCCGACATCTGGAAGAATACCCAACTCAGCACCTCATAACGCCTGGCTTGTCCCGGTGGAATCAATCGGCCCGTCTTCTCGGCGAGGTAAACGAGGATCGCACCGGACTCCCAAACGCCGAGCGGCTCACCATCGGGGCCTGACGGATCGATGATCGCAGGGATCCGCCCGTTTGGGTTCAGCGACACGAAAGCGGGGTCTTTGGCCTCGTTTGTGCTGATGTCGATAAAGTGGGGCTCGTATGGCAGGCCGGTCTCCTCGAGCATGATGGAGACCTTGACGCCGTTGGGCGTGGGCGCTGCATAGAACTGCAGGAGATCGGGATTGGAGGCAGGCCAGCGCTTGGTGATCGGATATGACGAAAGGTCTGGCATGCTGGGGCAATCCTACCAAATCGATGGCCGGCAAGCGGCATGACCGCTTGAGGGGCCGTACGAGGACCGCATCGTTCGCCGATGCGGTCCCATTGCTTGCGATGCAGAGCGCTATGTCGCGATAGGCGCTGCAGCTATTCTGCTGCCGCTCCGGTGGTAGGCTGGGTAGCATCAGCGTCTTGACGCTTGGGGAGCACCCAATTCGCGCGCGGGAAATGGCACGTGTAACCGCCCGGGCGCTTCTCGAGATAGTCTTGGTGCTCCGGCTCCGCTTCCCAGAAATCGCCGACAGGCTCGACTTCGGTGACGACTTTGCCGTCCCACAGTCCGGAGGCGTCGACGTCGGCGATCGTCTCCTCGGCGACCCGTTTCTGCTCATCGTCCACATAGTAGATGCCGGATCGATAGGAGAGGCCGCGATCGTTGCCTTGCCGATCTTTCGTCGTCGGGTCGTGGATCTGGAAGAAGTATTCCAGGATGTTACGGTAACTTGTCGCTGCCGGGTCGAAAATGATCTCGATCCCTTCAGCGTGAGTACCGTGATTGCGATAGGTGGCGTTCGGGACGTCGCCACCGGTGTATCCGACGCGGGTCGACACGATGCCGGGCTGCTTGCGGATCAGATCCTGCATGCCCCAAAAACATCCGCCTGCGAGAACAGCGCGCTGATGCATGTTACGCCTCCTCCACCTGATCGAGATATTCGCCGTAGCCCTCGGCTTCCATCTCATCGCGCGGGATGAAGCGAAGGGCGGCCGAGTTAATGCAATAGCGTAGTCCGCCACGGTCGGCCGGACCGTCGGGGAACACGTGGCCGAGATGGCTGTCGCCATGGACCGATCGAACTTCCGTCCGGACCATGCCGTGCGAACTGTCCCGCACCTCGTTCACGTGCGCGGGGACGATGGGCTTGGTGAAGCTGGGCCAGCCGGATTTCGACTCGAACTTGTCCGTCGATGCGAAAAGCGGCTCTCCGGACACGACATCGACGTAGATGCCCGGTTCTTTGTTATCGTTGTATTCACCGGTGAAGGCTCGCTCCGTGCCGTCTTCCTGGGTGATCCGGCGTTGCTCGGGGGTCAGGCGGTCGATCGCTGCCTGAGACTTTTCAAACTTCATGATCGTCTCCAATACTTGGTTTCAGGGCCAAGGCACATTACGGACATCTTATCTTGCTTGACGGTCACCTCGACTATCGCAGTGCCAATTATATTTATCCAATACGCTGTGCGTATAGTTTCGATAGCTCCGCTGTGATCAGCGGCGTTCAGTTCCACGCGTATCTGGCCGCCATCTGCGCGATCTTCCTGATCTCAACCGGCGCCGTGGAGCCAGAGACCGTCGCGATCACGACCTCTCGCTCGAGGACAAACCCATCGATCGGACGCGTAACCAAACCTTGGGCTGTAGCCGACCGCTCCGGAAGGATGCATATGGCCTCGCCGTCTGCGACGACCCGTTGCACCCAATCGTCACGATCGGCCCGGAAGCGCGGCCGCATCAGTACCTCCCGTCGTGCGAAATGGTCTAGGATCTGCTCGCGAAACTCACACTTCAGACGATCAACGAACGGGAACTCCAACAAGTCCTCGCCTCGCACGATATCGCTCGCCGCGAGCGGGTGTTTCGCGGAACAGCCGAGTACGAAGCGCTCACGGAACAGAGGTCGCACATCAAGCTTGCGGTCCGGCCGCGTCTCGCGCGGCAGGATGCATGCGTGATACTTGCCCGACAGCACCTCCGATGTGTCTTCACTCGCCCCGAGCGAATGCATCTTGATCTCGATCGATGGCACTTCTGCCAACGCGCTTTCGAAGAAGGCTGTAAAAAGCTTCGGCCCGACGGTCGGGGCGACGGCGACGTCCAGCACCCGGTGCCTCCCCATGGCCCAGTTTTCAGAATGATGCCGAACACTTTTCATCGCGACTAACATGCGCCGAAACTCAGCCTCCACGTCCTGGCCAAGGCCGGTGAGACGGCTGTTCTTCCCATCGCGATAAATGAGCGGACCGCCGAGCTCTTCCTCCAAGCGGCGGATCGCGCGTGTCAGGCTTGGCTGGGACACACCGCTCAACCGCGCCGCTGCTGTAAAATTCAGCGTCTCGGCCAAGTTGATGAAATAGCTGACCTGATTGAGTTCCATAGCCCTTCGGCCTGCACGCCGTGAATGATGCCGCTTCAGGACCGGTCTTTTCGACCGCCACCAGAAGTATGCGCGACGCATATAATCACGCTTTAGGGGCTTGTCTATATGCGCCACGCATATAAAAAGAATGTCTTGGACGGCTAGTCCGGGCCTGATGGCGCTTCCGCCAGGGCCCAAGGGTTCCGGTGCACCCACTAAGTCGCCGTGGGAGGCTCGACGCTTATGACAGGAAGACCGTTCACGTTTCCCGGTGGTGGAGGCTCTGATCTAGCCGGGTATTTGGAGGCGCCCGAAGGTACGCCTCGCGGCTGGGCTATTTTCGCCCATTGCTTCACTTGCGGGAAAGACAGCCGCGCCGCCGTGTACATCGCACGCGCCCTCTCGCGGGCTGGCATCGGCGTCTTGCGGTTCGACTTCGCCGGCACCGGGATCGAGAGTTCTGCGGATGAAGCGATAAGCTTCGCTTCCGACGTCGATGATCTTAAGGCCGCCGCGGAGGCCATGGCTGTCGCCGGTAAGGCCCCCTCCCTCCTTGTCGGACACAGCCTGGGCGGCACGGCTGCGATCGTAGCCGCCGCCGACTTGCCGGATATCGCAGCGGTAGTGACGATCGGCGCCCCGGCTGATCTTCAGCATATATTGCGCGTCTTTCAACCTGCCGACCTAGACGCGATAGCGAGCGAGGGCGAGGCATCGGTGGAGATTGCTGGCAGGCCCTTCCTGATCCGCCGCAGTTTCCTTGAAACGGTCGACGAAGTGGACATCGAGAGGTCTATCGCTGCCCTTCGACGTCCGGTGCTTGTGATGCATTCACCGGTGGATCAAGTCGTGGGTATCGAGCACGCCTCGCGCATCTTCGTCGCGTCGCGCCATCCCAAGAGCTTTGTTTCGCTCGACACGGCCGATCACCTTCTCACCGATGTCGAAGATGCGAACTACGCCTCAGCTATGGTCTCAGCGTGGGCAAGCCGCTTCCTGCCGCCGCTCGCGGCGGACCTTCCGCAAGTCGAGTTAGCGAATGGAGTCGTGGCGTCGGAAACGTTGGCGGGGAAGTTCCAACTCACGGTCCGTAGTGGCGAGCACACGCTGTTCGCCGATGAACCAGAATCGGTCGGAGGTCTCGGCAGCGGCCTGTCTCCTTACGAACTGGTGTCGGCCGGACTGGCCGCCTGCACGGTGATGACAATGCGTCTTTACGCGAACCGCAAAGGCTTCCCGCTGGAGCGAGCGACGACGACCGTGCGACACGAGAAAGTGGCGGACATGATGCCTCCCGACCGCTTCACGCGCACCGTCTCTCTCGATGGGCCGCTCAGCGATGAACAGCGGGCGCGCATTCTGGAAATCGCGGATCGGTGTCCGGTCGACCTGACACTCGTCCGAGGCTCGGATGTGCAGACCGAACTTTCGAGCGATGCGCAGCCTGCAGGTGCGGCGCCGGCGAACTGATGTGGTGCACAGAGCGGAGGTTGATCGAATGCAGAGTCTGCCCACTACTGACCAGACGCCGACGCGAACCGAGCGAGCGATACTTGCGGGTGGGTGTTTCTGGGGCCTCGAAGATTTACTTCGCCGCGCGAAGGGCGTCGTGACGACGCGTGTCGGCTACATCGGCGGCGAAATGCCGGACCCGACTTACACGAGACACCATGGTCATGCGGAAGCGGTGGAGGTCACGTTTGATCCTTCGATACTGACATATCGTGCTCTCCTGGAACTCTTCTTCCAAATCCACGATCCGACGACATACGAGCAACAAGGTAACGACGTCGGACCAAGCTATCGGTCCGCGATTTTCTACACGTCTGAGAAGCAGATGGACGTTGCTCTGGAGACAATCGCCGAGATCGAAGCGTCGGGGCGCTGGCCGGGACCTGTCGTATCCGAGATCAACCCGGAAGAGCCGTTCTGGGAGGCCGAGCCAGAGCATCAGAAGTACCTCCAGCGTCGACCCGGCGGCTATAGCTGCCACTTCGAGCGACCGGCCTGGCGATTGGACCGAGCGAAACGATGAGCACGCAGGGACGGTCATCAACGATACGGACGCTAAGGCGCTCGCCCCGCGTCGCTAGGTCAGCCGGGTTCTTGCGATGATACCCGAATACGTAATCGCCGGCTTGTGGGGGCTTTTGTCAGGAAGCGGACTTCTGGTGGGGGCGGTTCTTGCGGACGTGCTGTACGGGCGACTCACTCACCGCATGATCTCAGCGGTGATGGGCTTCGGTGGTGGTGTGTTGATTGCCGTGGTCGCTACCGAACTCATCGGTGATCGCGTGTCGGCTGGCCTGGGACCCTTAGCGATCTTTGCGCTGCTCGCAGGGGCCGCAATCTTCAGCGGCACAAACTGGTTTCTCTCTCGCAGGGGCGCGAAGCATCGAAAGCGATGCGGTGAATGCACCGAGCAGGCCACTGAACAGGAGCACCGCGGTAGCGGTGCTGCGATTGCGCTTGGCAGCGTCCTCGACGGCATTCCAGAGGCCCTCGTGATTGGGATGTCCGTGGCTGGTGGAGGCAGGATCAGCCTTGCAGTAGTGGCAGGCTTCTTTTTGGCTAATGTGCCACAGGGTCTATCGAGCACTTCCGGAATGAAGGTCGCGGGCCGATCGCGAAGCTATATCTACGCGGTCTGGATCGGTATTCCGCTACTTGTCTGCATCGCCGCCGGTACGGGAAACCTTCTGCTCGGCTCGGCGTCCACTCAAGCCCCTGCCATTCTGTCGTTCGCAGCCGGCGCGGTCATCGCGATGCTGGCGGAGGCTATGATTCCCGAAGCTTTCGAGAAGGCGCCGCCGTTCATAGGCCTGATCACGGTCGTGGGGTTTCTGGCGGCGTATCTCATCGCTCAACACTGAAACCTGCGACTTCCGGAGCTCTAAGCCTCGCCGCCGTTCTCGCGGTCCACGCCGCGCTCGTGCAACTCGGCATCGATCGGGCAATTCGTGCAGCCCTCGTAACAGCACAAGCGGCAGATGCGGTAGGAATGCTCGAGGTTTTCCAGGCGATCGCGCAGCACGCGTTCAGCAATGCTATAAAGAGCGTCCAACTCGGTAGGGGTGAGGATCGATAGTCCCTCAGCGATCACCTTGTCTCGCGAGGCCAGGACCGCATCGCTCGCGACCTTGCCAGCCTCTGTAAGATGGAGGGACCGCGTGCGCCCGTCAGTCGAATGCTCACGCCGCTCGACCAATCCCTCCGTCGACAAACGGTCCACCAAGCGGACGGTCGCGGCATGGGAAAGTCCCACCCCAACTGACAGCATGCGGATCGATAGCCCTGGCTTATGGGCAATCAACGCAAGCGCCGAGGCGGCGGGTCCAGCTTCTGGCGCCCGCGATGAACTAGCGCGAACGATGTCGTCGCTGATCATGAGTGCGAACGCCCCGAAGATATTTCGATCTCGAGGTCCATCCATTGCCCCATCTATATGTGCGCGAAGCATAGACAGCAAGCCATACCCCTGCGGCGCCGGGGGATTCTGGCAAGCCGAAAGGTGCGCCTTTACAGTGGCTTAGGATATGCTGCGGATGGCGCGGACGATTGGAATACAGGACTTCGATCGTCGGGACACACAAAATGACGATACCTGGCGGCTATAGATCGGGGTGGGCTGTCGTGATTTTGGCTGCCCGACGGCCGAATCACATCACGCCTGCGCCAGGTGCCACCCCTCGTCGGCACCTAACGGAGGGATCCGGGGGCTTGCTCTCTGAGATGCACCTCGACCGTCTCACCGCGTCCGACCACCACAGTGTCAATCTCGCTGAGAAACAAGCCGTGCTCCATTACGCCGGGGATGGCATCGATCGCTCCGGCGATCTCGATCGGCCTAAGGGCCTTGCCGAAGGCTGCATCCAAGATGTGATTGCTCTGGTCTGTGATGAATGGTTCTCCGCCGACCGAGCGAAGCGTCACACTGGCTCCGAGGTTGGCAAGATGCGTTCGAACGAACTCGCTCGCGAAGGGCACGACTTCGACCGCCAAAGGAAACCCGCCGAGTCGTTGAACGACTTTGCTAGCGTCTACGATCACGATCATCCGGCTAGAAGCGGCGGCCACGACCTTCTCTCGGAGCAAGGCGCCGCCGCCGCCTTTGATCGCCTGAAAGTGGCAGTCGATCTCGTCAGCGCCGTCGATCGTGAGGTCTATCGAACTGAACTGCTCAAAAGGAACGAGCGGCACCGCGAGACGACGAGCCAACATTTCGGTCGCTCGGGAGGTGGCGACAGCGGTGATGCGAAGGCCCTGCCGAATGCGGTCGCTCAGGCTCTTAATGGCATAGGCTGTTGTGCTTCCGGTCCCAAGGCCAACGAACATGCCGTCTTCGATCTCATCGACTGCTCTAGCCGCAGCCAGCCTCCTCTCTTCTTCTTGGGTAAACATCAACGCCACTTCATCTCGCCGGTATGCGTGCCTTCACCAGGTCGATTGTGAAACCGGGCGGCGCAAACCTAATCCTCCATGCCGACATTGCCTCGTTGACCTGCAGCCAACAGACGGATAGGTCTATGCGTGGCGCATACATAATGAGGATGGTCTGATCGGCAAGCTTTCGCTGCTGGAGACGACCACCGCGTGCCAGGCGGCACTGAGCGAAGTGCGTATGCCGTAGCCAGTTCGGCGAACCAGGGGACACAGGCATGACGGTCAAGGTCGCAATCAACGGTTTCGGTCGGATCGGACGACTGGCCTTACGGTCGATCGTCGAACTACGGCGTGATGACATCGAGGTGGTTGCGATCAACGACCTCGGGCCGGTTGCTACGTTGGCGCACCTCCTGAAGTACGATTCAGTTCACGGCCCCTTTCAAGGATCGATAGCCACCGGCGAAGACTGGATCGACATCGGGTCCGGTAAAATCAAAGTGTTTTCGGAGCGCGATCCATCAAAGCTTCCGCATAACGAGCTTGGAGTCGACGTGGCGCTCGAATGCACGGGTTTGTTCACCTCCAAGGAGAAGGCTGAATCGCACATCCGTGCAGGAGCAAAGCGCGTGCTCGTCTCCGCGCCCAGCGAGGGCGCAGACAAGACGATCGTCTTCAAGGTCAATCACGAAACGCTGACAACCGAAGATGTCGTCGTATCGAATGGCTCATGCACCACGAATGTCCTCGCGCCCGTCGCGAAGATACTGAACGATCTATGTGGCATTGAGCGGGGCTACATGACCACGGTTCACGCCTATACCGGTGACCAACCGACGCTGGATACGGTGCATAAGGATCTCTACCGCGCACGGGCAGCCGCGCTGTCGATGATCCCAACCTCGACCGGAGCCGCGAACGCAATCGGACGCGTGCTGCCAGAACTGAAAGGCAAGCTCCATGGCTCGTCAATCCGCGTGCCAACGCCGAACGTATCGGTCGTCGATCTCGCTATTTCCGCATCCCGGGAGGTGACGATCGACGAAGTGAACGACGCCATTCGTCAGGCTGCGAGTGGTCCGATGAGTGGGGTGCTCGCATTCACGACAGAGCCTCTGGTGTCTGTGGATCTGACCCACCGGACCGAATCCTCGATCGTCGCGCTCCCCCAGACCGATGTCGTCGATGGCCGGATGGTTCGCGTGCTTGCTTGGTACGACAACGAGTGGAGCTTCGCGACACGCATGGCGGATGTCGCCGTGGTGATGGCGAAGCTCATCTAGCGGATCGGTTGCGGGAAAGGTCGTATCTTGGCGACAGGATGCGTTCGCGAAACGGAGGCATTAAACATGAATGGGCCACTAGCACGTGCAGCGAGAGCGCTCATTCAGTGGCCGCGATCACATGTCGCCAAGATCGCAGGCTTGGAGGAAGAGGCGCTAGCTCAATTCGAAGCCGGCGCCAGCGTGTTTGCAGCCTCGGATTTGACGCGGCTGCGGGACGCGCTCGAACGCGGCGGCGCGGTTTTCATCAGCGAGGACAATAGCGGAGGGCTCGGCGTAAGGCTCAAGTTCAACGCCAAGGATGTGCGTGCGATCAATCGGATGGAGGGCGAAGGTGGGCCGGTAGGCGCCGACGACGTCTAAGCCTTCCAGCGAACGCTTGTACTCCGGCACGAGGCTCGACACCGGCCCACAGATATTGTATGCGCGACGCATATATTGCGTGAGTCGCGGCGATGGATGACCCCTCGGATCGCTTGATCAACATCTTTGGCGCGCTGTCTCAAGCGGTGTCTGACCGCGTGCGCTTGGCGATCGCTGAAGCATTCAATGCGGGGGGCGAGACGGCCGCGGCTTTGATCGCGATCGGTCACGCGCCAGGAATGTCGATCGGCCAGGTACGGCAAACTCTCCGGCTTTCGCATGCAGGTGCAGTTCGCGTCGTCGAGAGGCTAGGCGAGCAAGGCCTGGTGGCGAAATCGCCGTCGCCCTCTGACCGCCGGGTAGTTCATGTCTCGCTGACCTCGCGTGGTCAGGTGGAGCGGACCAAGCTGCTAGGTCTGCGGAACGCGGCGGTGTCCGAGCTGCTGAGCAAAGTGTCGGCTGACGATCGCGTCGTGCTGGAGCGGGCCGCGGACAACATCCTGTCGTCGCTGTTCTCGGACCTCCACGGCGGCTTGGCAATCTGTCGTCTGTGCGATCAGGCCCGGTGTGCCGATTGCCCAGTCGGCCACCATCGTCCGTGACGCCCTGACGATCATCCCCTTTTGAGGAGTTCGATATGAGTATTTTCGATCGGTATGAATTGCTTGTGCCCGAGCGCAGTCGGAAGGAACTGGCGCTGTTGAGATGGGCGCTCGTGATCGTTTTCTCTTGGTTCGGCGCGATGAAATTCACGGCTTACGAGGCCGATGGCATCGCCCCTTTCATCGGCCATAGTCCGATCATGAGTTGGCTGGGTATGTTCGGGGTACAGGGCCAAAGTTACTTTGTCGGCGTCATCGAGCTGTCGACCGCAGTCGTGCTGGCCTTAGGGGCTTTCCGCCCATCCTTCTCAGCGCTTGGCGCGCTTATGTCGGCGGCGACCTACTTCATCACCCTGACCTTCTTTTTTACGACGCCTGGGGTCGGGGAGCCAACTGCCGGAGGCTTTCCTGCGATATCCGCCGCTCCTGGCCAGTTTTTGCTGAAGGACGCAGTTTTGCTTGCGGCATCACTTGTGCTGCTGTTTGCGTCGGTCCAACCCAAAAATGAGCGCCTTGGGCCGATGACCATCGATCGGTCGTGAACATAGGCACGATGGTCTTGGACACGCTCCGTGGAGAGTGGGCGCTTCGTCGCAACGTCGATCCGACGGGCGAACAACTGATTGGCGACGCGGATTTCGCTTCGACAGGTGAATCCGCGCTCACCTATCGAGAAAGCGGGATACTTCGGCTTCGGGATGGCCGCGAACTCTCAGCGTCTCGGCAATATCGGTACTGCGCGGTCGGCCACCGAGTAGACGTTCAGTTCGCAGACGGACCGAACACCGGGAAGCTGTTTCTCAACCTTGCATTCTCGCGCAAGAATTGGGGGTACGAGGCAACAGACACCCACTTCTGCGGTGACGACGCCTATCACGCTTTTTACCGAATTCTCGACGCAGGATCTTTCGAGACAGTTATCAGGGTCATTGGTCCACGAAAGGCGTACGACCTGCGGAGCCGGTACTCAAAGGTGTCACGAACGACGCCGGACCGTCTACTTTTTCCCCTGGCCTGACGCGCCGTTCCTGGCCAGTCTGTCACGCGCTTCGAATCCGAAAACGATCGTGGTCGTCATCACGAGGTAGGCGACTATGCCGCCCGGAGAAAGCGTAGGCATTGCGGCAAGGATTAAAGCGTCGTTGCCACCGGGTATCAGGCCGATGCCTATTCCCATCAACGCGCCGCCGGCGATCGACCGCAGGATGCCGGCGGCCGTCGGCCGCTGGAAACGCAAGCGACCCTGGCGCACGGATGCCGTGATGGCTCCCGCAACTGAGGCAATGACCGCAACCAGTGCGACCTCGCCTGTTGGCGACATTCGAAGAGGAAGGCCGCGTTGGATAAGGTCAGCGAATGTCCATGCTGGCGAAAGCGCGTAGAGAAGCCCACCAGTGATACCGAGGCCGATCATTGAAGCGCCAAATGCCCAGCTCTGCCTTCTTCGCGGTGGGGTCTTCCGCGATACGAAGATCACCGCCAGCGCGAGCACGACGGCTAAGGCAAGAAGCGTCGCGGCCCCAGGGACACTCGGCCTAGCGATGAAACTTGGCCATGTCGCGACGGCGCCAAACCGGCCGAAATCAGCGGCCAAGATGCCGATTGCCAGTCCGGCAGGAAGGGCAAGCAACCGCATCTCTCCATCCCCTAACCGTGCCAGTGAACCTAGCAGGCAGGTGTCATTTATGAGCGCGCCGAGGCCGAAGGCGATGGCGCCGATGATGAGGAGGCCGTTGACGCTCGTCGAGAGTGGGAGGGTCGCGTTCAGCGTCCCCGACCAAGCGAGCGGTATCGCAATAAGGCCAGCAGCCGCAGACGCCGCAACAAATCCGACGAACATTCTTGGTCGGCGCCGTTGCTGCAACTCATGAGCCGCTACGACCAAGCACGTGCCGCCTCGGTTCGCAGAATACCCGAACCAGAAGGCCAGTATGCATATGAGAAAGTCGAACGCGATCGATGCCAAAGATATCAAGCCTGCCTCGGTTTCTCGTCAGCCCTTGTGCGAAGGGCGCCGGCGCAGCTGGCGGGCGGGCTGAGATGCATTTTCAGCCGGTGTCTGTCCCCGGTAGCCAACCACGGGCCACATAGTTTCGACACCAGATTTCTCGTAACCGTTTGCGATAAGGAGCCGCTCGGACAATCGGCCTAGTTTGTTCAGGTCAGCCGGCGACAGCGGCGAGACACACGCTGCAATCACTTGTTCGCGCGCTCTGAGCAGAGCGCCGGTCATTTTCACACCTGCATTGGTCAAGTGGATAAAGCGCGCCCTCTTGTCCGCCGTGTGTCGCCGCCTTTCCACCAGGTGATCGGATTCGAGCCTATCGATCAATCGGACCGTTCCCGCATGCGAAAGCCGGATCCGGCTCGCAAGGACACTGATAGGTAATCCCGGCTCGAAGCTAAGGAAGACCATCAATGCAGCCGCGGGGCCGCTCGGCGAAAGCGAGGCTGATGCGCTCGCGATGCTGTCAGCTACCGCGAGCGCAAGTGCACCAAAATGATATTTGGCGGCCTCGGGCTCCATCCGGAAAGAATATATGCGTCACGCATAGACATCAAGCGCTCGAATATGTATGACCGGCGCATACATCTATCACGGATTCGGAGATGGTCATGCTCACTGATGGGCTCGGCTTGGATTCCCCATCTGAGATCGAAAAGCGGGGCCTCCAGCAAAGGCTTTGGAGCATCGCGCGCTGCTCGTGCGAACGGAAGCCGGGAACCGGGAATGCGCGTCATGCCTGATCTGACGCTCGATCTTCGATACCTTAAGTATGCTATCCATGTCGCCGAAGCGGGTAGTTTCCGCAGGGCGGCGGATCGCCTTTCGATATCGCAATCAACGGTCAGCCGCCGCGTTCAGATGCTCGAACGGCAGCTTGGCGTTTCCCTGTTCAAGCGCACGCGATCGGGCGCTGGATTGACGCCGGAAGGAGAGCGATTTCTGCAGCAAGCTGCGGTCGGGGCGAGGTATCTTCGCGAGGCCGCCACTGAGATGCGATCGGTCCGTAAACTTACGACTGGACTAGTCAGGTTCGGGATGCTCGAGGCGTTTCCGGCATGTCCCATAATCGACCTCTTGGCGACCTTTAGACAGCGACACCCGACGATCGAGGTGAAGCTCGAAGAAGGCACGTCAGAGCAGAACACCCTCGGCGTGGAGCGCGGGCTGCTAGACGCGGCGATCAGCCTGGCCGCAACGAAGGGCCCTCCGTTTCAGATTCGACGGTTGTGCGAACCCGACCTCTTCGTTGCCCTATCACCCATACACCAACTCGCGTCGCGACCGCGGCTCGCCTGGGAGGACGTTTGCGACGAAGTCTTTCTTGTCCGCTCCGATGGTGCCGGGCGCGAACTCGCAGCTATTCTCCGGCGGATGCTGGGCGCTGCCGAAGAGGCGATCCAACTGTCTATCCAGCAGGTCAGCAGGGAAACACTTCTGACCATGGTCGAGCAAGGCTTCGGGCTGACGATAACGAGCGTCGTGCATCGGCCTGATATTGCATTGGTTCCGCTCACACCCGCGCGGGCGCCGACGGCGGCTATGATTTCGTCGAGCGATAACGACAATCCGGCTCTGCCGCTGCTGCTGAAGTGCTTCGATGTCCTGCCAGCCTTCACGCGGAGCAGCGCCAGCTAATCGGAGGCGTTCTGGGTCTTCGTACGCCTAGCCTTCGAGAACCCTCGATCGGTTGCGATGAACCGCTGCAACATCGGTACGATCAACCGCGCGGGCTCGACAGCAGGCATACCTTGTTCGCGCCCTAACAAATCCGCGTAGTCGGAAAGGTCTTGGTGGAGAGCCGCCGGCAGCTCCACCTGAACCTTGATCGGCTTCTCGTCGGCGATGGGACCTAGCTTGAGCTTCGACATCATCAGCCCCCATAAGGTTCGAGAACGAGATCACGGGTCACGACGACACGGACAGGAAATCCCGGCCGGATCGTCAATGTTGGAGCCACGTTGAGCTGCCGTCTGACGATCTGCTGACCGGCATCGTTGATCGTGTCTTGACCGCCATTCCGGATCGCCTGGATGAGACGGTCGTCATTGTCGGCGGCGAGCTCGGCGCCGACTCCGAGAAGAGTCGACAGACCGGCGGCCTTGGCAAGATCCCACCAGTGGTAATCGACGCCATCCTGCAGGCCGGCATAGCCTTCGACGTCTGCGCCGGGCTGGCGCTCGAGCACTATCGAACGGCCATTTGGGAAGATCAGTCGATTCCAGACTAGCAGGACGCGGCTTTGACCGAATTGCACATTGTTATCGTACTGGCCGATAATGCGCGTGCCTTGTGGCACGAGCAGAATGCGCCCTGTCGGGCTGTCGTAGATGTTTTCGGTCACCTGAGCGGTGATCTGGCCCGGGAGGTCGGATCGGATGCCGGTTATAAGAGCTGCCGCGATAACTGCGCCGGCCTGAAGTACATTTGGCGACGCTGGAGCAACGACGCGATCGGGCGACACCGTCCGTCGATCGGTCGCTGCGTTCAGGAAAGCGTTCTGACGCTCCTGCGCGGAGGGTGTGGCCGGCGGAGGTGCGAGGCCGAGGCTCGCCAAATCCGGAGCGTGCGGGAGTGCTGGGGCAGCTCCCGCTGCAGCGGGAGCGCCCCGGCTGTCCGATCCGGAGAAGAGGCGGCTGGTCCGCGCGGTCTCGATCTCCTGAAGGCGGCGCTGCTCTTCCGCGCTGATACCGGGGTTGGGTGTGGCGATAACGGGAGCGGGCACCGGCTGTCCGCGATCCTGGGTGCTGAGGATCGGTCGGCCGAGGTCACCGGGAAGGGGCGGACCGAGTTGGGGCACGCCACTGTAATCTCGCGGCAGGCCGGCCAAGCCCTCAGCCGTCGAGCGATTCTCGGTCGAATAGAGTTCGTCGTTGGGCCGACCGGCGTCGCGCGTCTGGAGCGCGTAGAGCAGTGCACCACCAAGGCCGACGCTGGCGACAAGACCAAGGCCGGCGAGGACCTTGCGCGATAGTCGAGTGACGCGGGGCGGTTCGGCGCGCAGACGCATCGGCGCTGGCCCGACCGGCTCGCCGGTCAGGGGCTGTGCATCATCGTCTGGCACTTCCTCATTTGTGGGCGAGTTCGCGCTCACGAGGTGGGCCTCCCGTCTGTTCGGACGATCCTGACGCGCTTCTGCTCGCGACCGGAACCGAACCGCAGTTCCGCCGCCGCGAAGAGTCGATCGACGATCATGTGGTGGCCGCGAACGCGGTAGTTCACCAGTTCTGAGGTGTTGCCCTCGGGCCCGACGACGAAGAGCGGCGGCATCTCGCCCTGACCAATGCCTCGCGGAAACTCGATGAAGACCTGGCGACCGTCGTCGAAGGCGCGCAGTGGGCGCCAAGGAGCGCGGTCACCCTCGATGGCATAGCGGAAATTGACGTTCGCGAGATCGACACCGCTCGCAACCGGTTGAGCGGCCTGCGCGTCGGCATTCTGCCGGCGCAGCGCGATGAGTTGATCCTGCGGATACTGCCAGGACACTGAAGCCATGTAGGTTCGCTCTGTCGACCGCAACTCCATGTGATAGGTGCGCATGTTGGTGTTGATGACCAGGTTCGTCATCAGGTCGGCCCGTGTGGGCTTCACGAGGATGTGGATCTGGCGCGTCGCGCCCGATCCGCTCTCGGTGTCGCCGATGATCCAGCGCACCGTGTCCCCGGCCGCAACAGGGCCTGCGCCGACGAGCTGTTCGCCGGGCTGAAGCGCGATGTCGGTGATCTGACCGACAGCGGTATATACCTGATAGAGCGCGCCTTGCGTCCAGGGATAGACCTGCATGGAGTTGATGAAGCCGTCGCGCACCGGCTGGACGCGGGCCGCCTCATTAGCCTGGTTGACGCGCGCCGTTGGGTTGGCGGGCTCGGGCGCGCGTCGCGTCTCCGGCACACGCTGCAACTGGCCGGGTAGCGGCAGCGGCCGCGGCAGTTCGACCACGGTGACGGGCGCTGGCGGATCGACGGTCTGCACGGCGGGAGCCGCGTTGTCGTAGGAGATCTCGGGCGGTGGGTTCGTGGTGGCGCAGCCCGCGAGCGCAGTTGTCGCCAGCAGGACCATCGGGATTGCGGCTCGGCGGAGAGCCGGGATTACAAGTGCGTGTGAAGCCGGGTTTCCGGCTTTACGGAAAGACGGCTTCATTGCCCAAGCTCCCGTGACCAATTGATGGCGTTGACATAGATGCCGAGCGGATTTGCCCTCAGCCGATCGGCGTTGCGGGGGACCTGCACGACGATCGTCAGGATCGCGGTCCAGCGCGTGGTCTCGGCGAGCTGGCCGTTCTCATAGCGGCGCTCGACCCAGGCGACGCGGAAGCTGTCGGGCGAGGCGCGGATGACGCTTGAGACATCGACAGCAACCTGCTGTCGGCCGACCCGCGTGAACGGGTCGTTCGAGCGAGCATAGTCGTTGAGCGCCATGGCGCCGCGATCAGTTGTGAAGTCGTACGCCCGTAGCCAGTTCTGACGCACGATGATCGCGTCCGCCGGGATGCTGCGAACCTGTTCGATGAAGCGCGCGAGATGAAAGGCGATTTGTGGATCGGTGGGCCGGAAGTCGGCCTCGGCGGGTGCGACCGCCTGGGACTGACCCAGTCGATCGACCTGCACGACCCACGGCACGACGGTCCCGCGAGCTGATTGCACGACGAGGGCGGTGGCGAACCCCGCCGTAAGGATCAGCGAGCCGAAAGCCATCAGCCGCCAGTTTTTCGCCTGGATCCTGGAGGCCCCGATCCGATCGTCCCAGACTTGGGCAGCACGTTGATACGGCGTCTCCGGCTCGGGTGCCTTGCCGTAGTGAGTGGATGGTCGTTTGAACATTAGCGGTCGCCTTGAGTCAGATTTACCGAGGAACCGCCGCCATGGGCGTCGCCAGAGCGGACGGCATGAGCCGTGGCCTGGGCGGCGTGAGTCATTTGCTGGGACCGGCGCATTCTCTGCGCCCAAGCCGGCGGCCCGCCAGCGCTCGCAGGCGCCGCGCCATCGCTGGCGGCATCACCCCCTATTGAGCCCATGGTGGATGTTCCGCCTGTCGCTTCGAACGCCGCTTTGCCGCCTGCGTTGAAGCTTGACCTCATTGTGTCGGCAGCGCGCGATGCGGCACGGCGCAGAGGTGAGACAGCCGCGCTGCCGCCTGCACGCGCAACGCCTCCGAGGCCGGAGGCCACCCCGGCCGCGCCGGACTGTCCGGCTGCGCCAAGGCTGTAGGCTGTGGACGCTCCACCCGCGATGGCGGCGCCACCACGAGCTGCGGCTGCCGCACCGCCTGCCAAGGCCGTGCCGCCGGAGGCTGCTGCACCGACGGCGCCGGCGCCAAGAGCGACCACGCCGCCCGCTGCGAGGCCGGTTCCTATCGCCGCGCCTGCACTGAGCTGCGGGCCGCCAGAAACGAGCCCGGTGGCGATTCCGGGACCAAAAATGCCGAGGCCGAGAAGTGACAACGCGGCCAGCACGATCGCCATGGCTTCGTCGATCGACGGATTCTGCCCGCCAAAACCGGAAGTGAACTCTGAGAAGAGCGTTGACCCGATGCCGATGATGACAGCGAGGACCAGAACCTTGATGCCGGAGGAGATGACGTTGCCGAGCACGCGCTCGGCCATAAACGCGGATTTGCCGAACAGGCCGAACGGGATCAGGACGAAGCCGGCGAGCGTCGTCAGCTTGAATTCAATGAGGGTGACGAACAGCTGGATGGCGAGAATGAAGAAGGCGAGCAGGACCAGCGCCCAGGCAAGAAACATGCAGGCAATCTGGATGAAGTTCTCGAAGAACGACCAGTAGCCCATCAGGCTGGAGATGGAGTCGAGCAATGGTCGACCGGCGTCTAGGCCGGTCTGCGCGACTCTTCCCGGGCGCATGAGGTCCGCAGTTGAAAATCCGGTGCCACTCGCCTTCAGCCCGAGACCGGCGAAGCTCTCGAAGACGATACGTGCGAGGTTGTTCCAGTTGCCGATGATGTAGGCGAAGACGCCGACGAAGAGCGTTTTCTTCACCAGCCGCGCCATGATGTCGTCGTCGGCGCCCCAGCTCCAGAACAGTGCCGCGAGCGTCACGTCGATGACGATCAGGGTCGTGGCGATGAAGGCGACCTCTCCGCTAAGCAGGCCGAACCCGCTGTCGATGTAGCGAGTGAAGACCTCGAGGAAGTGGTCGATGACGCCGGTGTTGCCCATGATGCTATCGCGCTTCGTTGATCTGTGGCGTGCTCGGCGCGGTCGGCGCGTGATCTTGCGCGTCTGTCCCTCGTGGTTGAGGGCTGAAGACGTCACCGATGGGTGATGCTACGTCCGGCAAGCGCTCGACGGGACGAGAACCGGGCGCGAGAAAGCGGTGTCGGTTCTCGGCCCAGGCCCGGCGGCAGGCGGGGTCTCGCGGACCTTCTTCACCGAGTGCCTGGCAGCGGATGAGCGCGTCGCGCAGGGGATCCGCAGTTTCTTGAGGCGTTCGTCCGGACGACCAAGCCTCAGGCACTTCCTCTTTCCGGGACATCTCGATCGCGGTCGCGGTGACCGCAACCGCGACGAAAATCACGGCGCCCATCCGAGCGACCAATTTGCCGTCCACGGTCGGTCCTCTCAATTGCCGTTCGGGAACATGCGCGCATTGCCCGGCTGGTAGCCGCTGCCGGGCGTGAGAAAGCGACGGCGCTGCTCACGACCCTGTTCCGCCGCTGCGGCGCGCTCGGCTTCGGATAGGCTCTGAGCGCGCCCGTTAGCGGCGACGACGGCGGTGAGGTCGGCGAGCTGTTGGGCCTGCAGTGCGAGCAGTTGATTGCCGGCCTGCGTCGCCTGCAACGCCCCCGTCGCGCCCTGGCTTTGGCCGATAAGCGCTGACATCTCCGTACGGTTGGTGTCGATGTTGCCGACAACACCCGCCTGGACTCGCATAGCGTCCTGCAGACCACCGACAGTGTTCTGCCAGCGCTCCCGCGCCTGTGTGACGAGCGCCTGATCCGAGGCGGACATCGAGGCATTGCCATAGGTGGTCTGGAATGCTCGGTCGATCTGTTGGACGTTAAGGGCTATCCCCTGCGCCTCGCTCAGAAGCTGTTGCGTCCGCTGAACCGACTGTTGAAGCTGCTGAAGCGAAGAGTGCGGGAGGCTGGCAAGATTGCGCGCCTGATTGATCAGCATCTGAGCTTCGTTCTGAAGCTGAGTGATCTGCTGATTCACCTGCTGGAGGGTCCGCGCCGCAGTGAGGACGTTCTGGGCATAGTTCGTTGGGTCGTAGACGATCCACTGAGCGGCAGCCGGGGTGCTGAGGACCGGTGAAAGTGCGAGCGGGACCGCGAGGAGTGCGGCCGTCACGCGCAGTGCGCGACTGTGGGTTTGAATCAGACGTGTCATGGACGTGCCTCCGGGTCTTGTTGATTGACGTTGGTGAGGTCGGTGATCAGGTCGGCAGCCCAGTCGAGTCGGTTGGCCGCCAGCCACTCGGCGAGGAATCCCCCGGTGCCGCTTCGGGCGTGGACGTCGGCGATCATCGCTTGATGCTGTTTGGATGAGGCTGCGCACAGCGCCAGGGCCACATCCGACAGGCCCAGCTCGAACAGGCGATTGCCCCGTCGCGACTGGCAGTAATAGTCTCGCTTGGGCGTTGCCCGCGCGAGGATTTCGATCTGCCGGTCGTTGAGACCGAAGCGGCGGTAAATAGCGGTGATCTGCGGCTCGACCGCGCGCTCGTTCGGCAGGAGGATGCGCGTTTGGCAGCTCTCGATAATCGCCGGCGCTATCGCAGAGCCGTCGATGTCGGAGAGCGACTGGGTGGCGAAGATGACGCTGGCGTTTTTCTTGCGCAGCGTCTTCAGCCATTCGCGGAGTTGTCCGGCGAAGCCGTCGTCGTCGAGGGCGAGCCAACCTTCATCCACGATCAGGAGTGTCGGCCGGCCGTCGAGGCGGTCCTCGATGCGATGGAAGAGATAGGCGAGCACCGCTGCCGCTGCACCGGTGCCGATCAGACCTTCGGTCTCGAAAGCCTGGACATGCGCCTCGCCGAGATGCTCGGCCTCAGCGTCCAACAGCCGGCCATAGGGGCCGCCGACGCAGTAGGGTCGCAGCGCCTGTTTCAGGTCATTGGACTGGAGAAGGACCGACAGCCCGGTCAACGTGCGCTCGGCGACCGGCGCTGACGCCAACGACGAAAGCGCCGACCACAGATGCTCCTTGACCTCGGGCGTGACCGGCACGCTCTCTCGGGAGAGGATCGCGATCAGCCAGTCGGAGGCCCAGGCGCGCTCGGCGACGTCGTCGATGCGGGCGAGCGGCTGGAGCGACACACTCTCCTCGGAACCCTCAGTCAAACCGCCGCCGAGATCATGCCAGTCGCCCTGCATGGCGAGCGCCGCGGCGCGGATCGATCCGCCGAAGTCGAAGGCGAAGACCTGAGATTGTTGATAGCGGCGGAACTGGAGCGCCATGAGTGCGAGAAGCACCGATTTACCGGCGCCGGTCGGCCCGACGATCAGCGTATGACCGACATCGCCGACGTGGATGGAAAGCCGGAACGGGGTCGAGCCCTCCGTTCTGCCGTAAAGCAGTGGGGGTGCATCGAAGTGCTCGTCCCGTTCCGGTCCCGCCCACACCGCTGACAGCGGGATCATGTGAGCGAGATTCAATGTGCTGATGGGCGGCTGGCGGACGTTGGCGTAGACATGCCCGGGGAGTGAGCCCAGCCAGGCGTCGACAGCATTGATGGTCTCAGTCATCGCCGTGAAGTCGCGGCCCTGAATGACCTTCTCCACCAGCCGGAGCTTCTCGGCCGCGACGCGGGGATCATCGTCCCAGACGGTGATGGTCGCGGTCACGTAGGCTTGGCCGGCATAGTCGGCGCCCAGTTCCTGTAGCGCCATATCAGCGTCAGCGGCCTTGTTGGCTGCGTCAGTGTCAACGAGCGCCGATGCCTCGTTGGTCATCACCTCCTTGAGAATGGCGGCGATCGACTTGCGCTTTGCGAACCACTGCCGCCGGATCTTTGTCAGCAGCTTGGTCGCGTCGGTCTTGTCGAGCAGGATCGCTCGGGTCGACCAGCGATAGGGAAAGGCAAGTCGGTTCAGCTCGTCGAGGATGCCGGGCGTCGTCGCGGTCGGGAAGCCGACGATAGTGAGGATGCGTACGTGCGCATCTCCAAGCCGGGGCTCCAGCCCGCCGGTGAGCGGCTGATCGGCGAGCAAAGCGTCGAGGTACATCGGCGTTTCGGGCACGCGGACGCGATGGCGCTTCGTCGAGATCGTCGAATGCAGGTAGGTGAGCGTTTCGGCGTCATCGAGCCATACGCACTCCGGCATGAAGGCGTCTATCAGGTTGAGGATACGGTCGGTGCGATCGACAAAACTTCGGAGCACTTCGCGCGCATCGACGCCGGCATGGTCCCGACCCTCGTAAAGCCAGGTCTCGGCACGGGCGGCATCCTCGGCCGGCGGTAGATAAAGGAATGTGAGAAAGTAGCTGGATTCGAAATGGGCGCCGGCTTCTTCAAAGTCTGCCTTGCGCTCGGCATCGACAAGCGCCGAAGCGCTGTCGGCAAATGTGCTTGCCGGATATGACACCGCGCCATGGCGCTGCGCTTCGACGAATATGGCCCAGCCGGAACCAAGGCGACGGAAGGCGTTGTTCAGCCGGCCAGCGACGGCGACGAGCTCGGCTGGCACTGCGCTGTCGAGGTCAGGACCGCGAAAGCGGGCCGAGCGCTGCAGGCTGCCGTCTTTGTTGAGGACGACGCCGTCGCCGGCGAGCGCCGCCCAGGGTAGGAAGTCGGCGAGCCGGGTATTCCGATTGCGGTATTCGGCTAGGTTCATCATTGCCCGGCTCCTCACGTTGCCAAGTGGCCGGGGATGCGCAGATGCTTGCGCACGACGTCGACAAATTGCGGATCACGTTTGGCCGCCCAGACGGCGGCGAAGTGGCCGACCGCCCATAGCGCCAGCCCGACCAGCCAAAGGCGAAGGCCCAAGCCAAGCGCGGCGGCCAGGGTGCCATTGAGGATCGCGAGCGAGCGCGGCGCACCGCCGAGCAGGATGTGCTCGGTCAGCGCACGATGAACCGGCACGGAAAAGCCCGGTACGTCCGCGCTATGATCCGCTCCAACGGCCATCAGACAAGCGCCCCGCCGCCGAACGAGAAGAACGAGAGGAAGAAGCTCGACGCGGCGAAGGCGATCGACAGGCCGAACACGATCTGGATCAGGCGGCGCGCTCCGCCCGACGTGTCGCCGAAGGCGAGAGTCAGGCCGGTGATGATGATGATCATCACCGCGATGATCTTTGCGACCGGGCCCTCGATCGATTCGAGGATCGACTGCAGAGGAGCTTCCCATGGCATCGACGAACCGGACGCATGAGCGGCAGGTGCGAGGGCTATGGAAATGAAAGTGACGGAAGCCGCCGTGGCGATGTGACGGCGGATGCGCAGGGCATGCTTGATCATTACCTGTCTCCTGAGATGGACGGAATTGTTGGAGTGACGCAGTAGTCGCCGTCGGGGCCCAGGCCTTCGACGCGGGCAAGCTCGGCAAGGCGGCGCGAGGAGCCGCGGCCGGAGAGCACCGCAACCAGATCAATGGTCTCGGCGATCAGCGCGCGCGGAACCGTGACGACGGCTTCCTGGATGAGTTGCTCCATCCGGCGAAGAGCGCCGATGGCGGTGCCGGCGTGGATCGTGCCGACGCCGCCGGGATGGCCGGTGCCCCAGGCCTTCAGCAGATCGAGCGCCTCTGCACCGCGCACTTCGCCGATCGGGATGCGGTCGGGACGAAGACGCAACGAGGAACGGACAAGATCGGAGAGAGAAGCGACGCCGTCCTTCGTGCGCATTGCGACCAGGTTTGGCGCGGCGCATTGCAGTTCACGGGTGTCCTCGATCAACACGACGCGATCGGATGTCTTCGATACCTCCGCTAACAGGGCGTTCGTGAGCGTGGTCTTACCGGTGGAGGTGCCGCCGGCGACGAGAATGTTCCGCCTATGAAGAACGGCCTGACGCAGTGTTTCGGCTTGGTCGGACAGCATGATGCCAGCCGCGACATAGTCATCGAGCGTGAACACGGCGACGGCTGGCTTCCGGATCGCGAAAGCCGGCGCGGACACCACCGGCGGCAGAAGGCCCTCAAACCGCTCCTCTGTTTCAGGCAGTTCGGCGGAGACGCGGGGCGCCCCGGCATGAACCTCGGCCCCGACGTGATGTGCGACAAGTCGAACTATGCGTTCGCCGTCGGCTGGAGATAGCCGTTCACCGGTGTCGGAGAGACCTTCCGACAACCGGTCGACCCAGAGCCGCCCGTCGGGGTTGAGCATCACCTCGACGATTGCGGGGTCTTCCAGAAACGTGGCGATCGCCGGGCCGAGCGCAGTGCGCAGCATCCGAGCCCCGCGAAGGATCGCCTCCGATTTCTGGTGAGCTGCCGTCACGCTGTCCCCGTTCTTTTGCGGGACCGCCGCGGGCGGCCCTGGATCGGGGATGAGTAGAAGAGGCAGAAATCATGGCGTGACAACAACCATCATGTGGCCGTCGTACTGTGGCGTACAAAGACAGGGAAACGGCGGAACGGTCGAATACTTGTGATACGTCAACCAGTGATTATTCCGCGTCGCGCGCGGGGATGTCTTCCGCGATTTCCTGCCTGAGCTTCGGACCTTGCGCGAGTCGTCTGCCGAGCGCGGTCACGAAGGCTTCGTAGCGCTCCGACGCTTTGGCGCGAGCCGCAACTTGCGCCGGCTCCGGCAACGGCGGGTTGGAGGTCAGCCAGAAGCGGATGAACACGGCGAGCGTCTCGACCGATATTCCCAGATCGCGCTCCATGCGCGCCATGCGTCGGTCGAGCTGGTCAAGCCGCTTCGTCGTCGCGGCCTCCTGACGCTCGGCAGCGTCCGGCGAGAGGAATGAAGCGATACCGGCCTCGGCTACCAGTGACAGGGACAGATCGCGCCGGGCAGCATGGGCTGCGAGCGCCTTCATGACGTCCGGGTCGAGATAGACCGACAGCCGCTGCTTCTTCAAAGGTTTGGTCACCCCCGCCTCCTATAGCTCGATGCCATCGCCAGGATCGAGCGATGCCTGCCGAGCGACTTGGCGCATGGTCTGCGTCATGCGGCTGAGGCGCGCAGCATCCTCATCGACGTCGTCGCGAGGATCGATCTCGAATTCGTTGTCGACGATCGCCTTGCGTTCGACTGTTTTGATGCGGCTCAGTTCAGGCTGATGCCGCTGCTCGGAGTCCGTCGGGTCGTCGTCGGCTAGGTTATCTGCCGGAGCTGGCGCACTCAGTACGGGAGGTTCCGGTATGGCGAGCGCGCTCCAATCGTCGGCTCGAGCGCTTGCGGGCTTCGTGAGTGCGGGGGGCGTAAGGATGCGCTCCTGAAGCCGACGATCCTCGTAATAGCGTGCCTTCTTTGCGCGGATAGGCGGGATGCCGGCGACCATGACGATCTCGTCTGACGGCGGGAGCTGCATGATCTCGCCCGGCGTGAGCAATTGCCGTGCAGTCTCCGAGCGCGACACCATCAGGTGGCCGAGCCAGGGCGATAGCCGGTGGCCGGCATAGTTCTTCATGGCCTTCATTTCGGTCGCGGTGCCAAGCGCATCCGAAACGCGCTTCGCAGTTCGCTCGTCGTTGGTGGCGAAGCTGACGCGCACATGGCAGTTATCGAGGATCGAGTTGTTCGGACCGTAAGCTTTCTCGATTTGGTTCAGCGATTGCGCGATGAGGAACGCCTTCAGACCGTAGCCTGCCATGAAGGCGAGCGCGCTCTCGAAAAAGTCCAGGCGCCCAAGGGCGGGAAATTCGTCGAGCATGAGCAGCAGCCGGTGTCGATTGCTCTTCGCCTGCAGGTCCTCGGTGAGGCGACGGCCGACCTGATTGAGGATCAGGCGGATCAGCGGCTTGGTCCGGTTGATGTCCGATGGCGGCACCACGAGGTAGAGCGTGGTCGGATACTTGCCTCCAACCATGTCGGCGATACGCCAGTCGCAGCGACGGGTGACCTCGGCCACGACGGGATCGCGATACAGGCCGAGGAACGACATCGCTGTCGACAGCACCCCGGAGCGCTCGTTATCGGACTTGTTGAGCAGTTCGCGGGCGGCGCTGGCGATCACCGGATGTGGACCGGCCTCGCCGAGATGGGCGGTCTTCATCATCGCCGCGAGGGTCGACTCGATCGGGCGCTTCGGATCGGAGAGAAAGGCGGCGACGCCGGCCAATGTCTTGTCGGCCTCTGCGTACAGGACATGCAGGATCGCGCCGACCAGAAGCGCGTGCGATGTCTTCTCCCAGTGGTTTCGCTTTTCGAGCGAGCCTTCCGGGTCGACGAGAATGTCGGCGATGTTCTGCACGTCGCGGACTTCCCATTCGCCGCGGCGCACTTCGAGCAGCGGGTTGTAGGCCGCCGACTTCGCGTTCGTCGGATCGAAGAGCAGCACGCGGCCATGCCGTGCGCGATAGCCGGCGGTGAGCGTCCAGTTCTCGCCCTTGATGTCGTGGACGATCGCCGACCCCGGCCACGTCAAGAGCGAAGGCACCACCAGGCCAACGCCCTTGCCGGAACGGGTCGGCGCGAAGCACAGCACATGCTCCGGACCGTCATGGCGGAGATACTCGCGCTCATGCCTGCCGAGTACGACTCCGTCGGGGCCGAGCAGTCCTGCCGCCTTCACCTCTTCCGGTCGTGCCCAGCGGGCCGAGCCATAGGTCTCGACGTTCTTGGCTTCACGCGCCCGCCATACCGACATGCCGATCGCGACGGCGATGGAGATGAAGCCACCCGACGCGGCGATATAGGCGCCCTCGACAAAGATCGGCGGCGCATAGGCGTCGTAGAAATACCACCACCAGAAGAAGGCCGGGGGATAATAGATCGGCCATCCGGCCAGTTCGAACCAAGGCTGACCGAGCTGGGGCTGGAAGCCGAGACGGTAGGCTGTCCATTGCGTGGCGCCCCAGGTCGTCATCAACACGATCAGGAAAACGGTGAGGATCTGCCCCCAGAGGATTTTCGTCGCCGACATGGCAGGTACTCCTTTCTTGGTGGGGCTACATGCCGAGGCCGCGATTGCGGCCGAAGCTCCAGTCGACGCCGCCGCCCCCGCGCGAGACCCCGGAGACGTGCTGGCCGAGTTGACGTTCGAGGGACGGCGACCAGGGCACGAGCTGGAAGCCGAGCCCGTCGTCGATCATGGCGAAGCGGCCGGAGGCGAGCGCGAAGCGCTGGCGATAGGTGCCCGCCACATACTCGCCCGTTCCGGCCTTCGAGAATGGCCGGCCGGTCTCGGCCGCGAGCTTCTCCCCGAGCGCTTCGACCTCGCGCTGGCGCAAAGTTTCGATCAGCCCCGGCGAGAAGCTGACGCCGCGGGTCTGACGCTCGGCGAGCCCTTGGTGGATAAGATGCTCGGCGCGTCGGTCCATTGCCTGCCGCACCTCCGCGCCAAAGCCGCCTCCACCGAGAGCCACCGGTTCGCGGGCGATAGCCTGCCGGTCGAGCCAGGTGGCGCCGGTCGCATGGACCTGCTGTTCGATATCGAGATCGGATCGAACAGCGAGTGCGACACGGCGGCGGCCCTGCACGTCGTCGAACTTGCGCAGCTCGACGATCGAACCCGGCGCGCTGTCGGCAGCCGCGTCGAGATCGGGGAGCTTAATATGATGGGTTCGCCCGTCGGTGCCGTCGACGACGGCGTAGGCCGTGCCCTTCAGTTCGTCGTCGAGACCGCGATCGACCAGACGCCCGATGACAGGGTCATCGATGCTTTCGCCCGCGAGCACATAGCTCGCGGCGCCACGCTCGATGCCGCGCTCGGTCAGGCCACGATGGATGCGCTTGATGATGTCGCCGCGTTCACCGAGGGCGCGTAGAGTCTTCTCCGCAGTCTCCGACACAACCCATTGACCGGGACCGACCTGATCGGCGAGACCAAGCGTCTCCAGCTTGCGCAGCCTGCCGACCTTCAACGCGTGGAACTCGTCAGGCTTCTGATCGGGACGTGGCGCGAGGTCGACGATGCCGCTGCGATAGCTGTCGCGGGAGATCTGCCGATCGAGATCGGTCCAGCGTTCCGCCTCGACCTGACGTCCGAGGTTACGACGGATCTCCTGCTCGGTGCGGGGCCCCAGTTCCTGGGTGACGAGGTCCTGCGCGCGGGCGCGCATGCCCTCCTTGATGTAGTCGCGGGAGATTACGAGGTCCTGGCTGTCGTCGGTACGTCCCCGCAGGATGATGTGGACATGGGGATTGTCGGTGTTCCAATGATCGACGCCGACCCAGTCGAGCTTGGTGCCGAGGTCCTTTTCCATCTGCCCCATCAGGTCGCGGGCGTATGTCCTGAGGTCGGACATCTCCGTTGCGTCCTCCGGTGAGACGATGAAGCGGAAATGATGGCGGTCGTCCTGGGTTCGCTCAGCGAAGGCCTTGGGATCGGCGTCTCCGGTCTCGGGACCGAACAGCTGGGCCTTCTCCCCGTCCCGGGTAACACCCTCGCGCCTGAGGTAGCTGAGGTGGGCGCTAAGCGGCGCGGCCTTGGCGGTGTGCCGCACGACGCGCGTCTTGAAAACCACGTTGCGCGACCGGCTGGTCAGGAGCCGGTTGGCCTGCACTGTCGCGCGCTGCCCGCGACCGAACCGCGAGCGATTGCTCTTGGTGATCTGGCCGGATCGCGAGACGCGGCCGCCAGCCCGCTGTGCGGCCGCAAGTGCCTGAGCGATGAAGGGCCGTGCCTGTTGCGCGCGGGTCGAGCGGATGCGGCCAGGCCGGATGCGGAAATCGTCCTCGCCGCTCATCGCCAAAGCTCCGCACATCGCGCAAAGCGAAGGAAACACTTGGAAAAATGGCGAATGCGCAGGCTGCGCCGGCAAGGTGCACCTCGCGCAAATGCGCCATAAGCCCCTGAAAACACATGACCGCACCAAGCCGCACATCGCCGGCTTTTATCTCGCCATCTTTCGGTTGTGCTGACTGCTCCCCCTCCGCAGACTGCCCATCTTCCGCCAAGGCACGCCACGGTACGAACGGGTGCGAACGCGGTCATCGCGGTCCCCCGGAAACGCTGCGCGCAACGAAAAGGCCATCGGTGGGCGCAGCGACGGGGCCCTGATCGCGCACCGGTTCCGCCGCCGTGGCGGTGTCCGGCTTGCCGTCAGACTGTAACGGCACGGCAGACTCTCTGCCGGCCGACTGTACGACGAAGAGCGGCGCTCTCGTCCAGGTCAGTGGATCGGCGGCCGCCACCATGACAGGACCGGTCAGTTCACCGCCCCCGACGATGGGGGCGAGCGTCGCGACATAGGCGCGCGTTTCGGCCGGCAATGGGCGGCCGGCGAGATACTCTTCGTAGCGGCCCGGACCCGCGTTGTAGGCCGCCAAAAACCCCGGCGATCCGTAACGGTCGTGCATCTCGCGCAGATATGCAGCACCCGCCAGAATGTTGTCCCGGGGGTCGTAGGGGTTGCCGCCGAGCCGATGCCGGACGCGCAACTCCTCCCACGTGGCGGGCATGATTTGCATCAGGCTCATTGCGCCGGCCGACGAGATCGCGCGCACATCGCCCGCGCTCTCGACGCGCATGACGGCACGTATCCACGTTTCTGGAACGCCAAACCGCTGAGACGCCTCTGCAATGTACGCGCCATAGGGATCGCTGCGTGATGGATGCTCGACCTGCGCCTGCTGGGCGTAGGCAGTGCTCGCGGCGGATCCGGCGAGGACCAGGCCGGAAAGGAGAAGGAGAGCTGCACGTCGGAGGGCGATCCTCCCTCCGACGACAGGTTTGATGCGTGTGGCGGGCATCGTTCAGTCCCGCTCGCCGCGCTTTGGCGGGCGGTTCCAGTGTAGGGCCCAGGCGGACTTGTCGTCGGCCGACTGGAACAGGTTGGCGCGGATCGGATGTTCGAAGGTCGGATCGTCAAGCTGCAGCGAGACGTATTCGCCGGCCTTCTCGCCGGTGCGCTTCCAGCCTGCGCCGATCTCCGCGCCGGTCTCGTTGCTCATGGTGTCGAGCACATGAACGCGATAGTCCGGCGCGTTCTCGGCATCGGACGGCTCGGCCGCGACGACGATGATGTCCTGGTGCAGGGAAAGTGTCGTCAGATGGCCGATGAAGCCATCATTCTCGCGCATGAATTGACCGATCACGGGCATTGGTCGTCTCCTTCAGGTTGCGGTGGACAGGGTCATGGGCTCGCCGTCACCGCGTCGGCGCGCGCCAGACGAAGCGGCCATCGCCGTCCTCGTCGGTGTAGAGAGGGGTGGCCCGGCCGATCACGGCGGTGGCCGGAAGCGGGCCGAAGTAGCGGCCGTCGAGGCTGTCGCGGACCTGCCAGTTCATCAGGAACAACTCGCCAGCTGCGACCAAGCGGCAGCCCTGCCAAACGGGGAGCGGGCGACCGCGACGATCGCGATCGAGGGCGTCGCCGATCGGCACGCCGTCGACCGTGATGGCGAGCCCGGTCCGGCAAACCCGTTGACCCGGGAGCGCGGCGACGCGCTTCAAGAGCGGCACGCCGCGTGGCAGGTAGTCGCCATCGGACAGGAATGTCGCGAGCGGCTCGGGCGCGTCGACCGCCACCAGATCGGTCACGTCGAGGGCGCGCACATCGCCGATCGTGTAGAAGCCGACCGGCGTGCTGGCTGAAGCGTTCCAGATGAGGCGCGGCGCGAATGAGGCGATCGAGGCGAGGCCTAGAAGCGACACCGCCGCCGTTGTGGCGATGGCGTAGGAGAGCCGCGTCATGCGCCGATCTCCTGGCGCAGGAGAAAGGCGCGATGCTGCCGAAGACCATAAGCGCGTGGCGTTTCGCCGACGGTCATTCGGTTGTGGACGTGGCGCCAATGGTCCGGCGAGACCTCGATCGGCTCGATGCCGCGCGCCTCAATGGCGTCGATGAGCTGGAGCATGCGCTCCACCTTCGGCCAGCCGTCGACGCGCAAGAGGATGTCCGCTCCGGGCGTGACGGTCGGCATCGTCTGGCATGGCGCAGCAGGCTCAACAGCGCGCAGGATGTCGAGGCGCGAGAGCACGGTCCCGTGCTCATTCGCGGCCCATCGGACCAGCGCAAAGATGCTTCCCGGAGGGAAGAAGAGGATGCGTCGGCGCCGGTCGAGGATCTGTTCGCGTAGCTCGTGACCGAACCGTATCCAGTGCTCCGTTCGCTTCTCGACCCAAGTAAGTTCGACCTGGGTGAAAGCTTCTGGCGGCGGCTCGGCGGCAGCGCGGCCGACGCGCATTGGCGCGGCGACATGGCCGGTCATGATCCTTCTCCTGACGGGGGTGGGAATTGGCGCTCGAACAGCGCGCGCAGCATTTCGGCGACGGTCTGCCCGCGCTGGAAGGCGGCGATCTTGATGCGGCCGCGCATATCCGCAGTCACGTCGATCGTCAGTCGCGCCGAGAAGTCCTCGCCGGCTTGTGCGCGCGGGGTGTGGCGCTCGGGCGCCTTGATCCAGCTCTCCGGATCGGCCGGACGCGCCGCGAAGCTGCGTTTTGGGGACCGCGCGCTCATGCGCCGATCCTCGCGACTTCCGCCGCGAGCGCGGCGATCTCGCGCGCGCCAGGGCAATCCTCGTCCTGCTCGGCGGCGAGCCGGCCGGTCTGCACGACATCGGCGAAGACGATGCGCTGGCCGATCGTGGTCGAGAGCAAGGGCGGGTCGTGATCCGCGAGCGTTTCGGCGGTCTCGCGCGCCAACACGGTGCGAGCCGCGCACCGGTTCAGCACGAAGCGGGCGGCGAGTTGCGGGCGGTAGATGCGTGCCTCGCCGAGCAGCGAGAGCATTTCGGCGGAGGCCCAGCCATCGAGCGGCGACGGCTGCACCGGAATCATCACGAGATCGGCCGCGAGCAGCGCCGAGCGCATCAGCCCAGCGACGCGCGGCGGGCCGTCGATGACGACATGGTCAACGTCGCGGGCCAACTCCGGCGCTTCGCGGTGGAGCGTGTCGCGGGCCAGGCCGACGACACCGAACAGCCGCTCCAACCCCTCTCGGTTGCGCTGCTGCGACCAGTCGAGCGCCGAACCCTGGGGGTCGGCGTCGATCAGCGTCACGCGCTGTCCACGGCGAGCCCATTCGCCGGCGAGGTGCAGGGCGAGCGTCGTTTTCCCGACGCCGCCCTTCTGGTTGAGCAGTGCGACGATCATGACGGTCTCCCGGCGATCGGGGACTCGTCCACAGCGGCCGAAAAGCACGGTCGCGTTAGAAAGATTCCGTAGGAATCTAGGTTAGATAAGTTACAGGGCTTGCAAGTCGCTGATTCAGCGCGAGGATTCGTCGAATCCGGTCCCCGATAGCACGAGACTTCGGTCCTCGATGGCACGATAGTGCCGGTCCCCGATAGCACGAGACGATTCACAGCTTATCCCCAGGGCGAGTTTTCGAGCGGCGACGGCGGCGCGGAATGCCAAGCGCGTCGGGATCGGTGGGTGCGAAGGACAGGATGTCGGGACCGCCGACGCACCGCTCGATGGTGAGCTGATACCCAGGGAGCGGCTGCCGGCGGACGATCTCGCGGAGGTCGTAGGCAAAGTGCTTGAGCGGCGAGAGGCTACCCGACTTTGCATGGAGGTGCGGAAAGTCGAAGCTCCAGCCGAACTCCTGCTTGCCGCCGTGCTTGCGCACCAAGCGGTACAGCCAGCGCTCCAGCCCTCCGGTCAGGCCGAAGTAGTTGCGGTCAATGGTGAGCACCAGCGCGTCGTCGAGCACCGAGCTGTAAAACCAGTCGGGAACGATGAGTTCGAGGCCGAGCGGCCTGCCGCGTTGGTCGGCTCGTTCCTTCCACTCGTTGATCCAGGAGAACCGGTGCATCCGCCGCTCTGTCGGCTGGCGGATCGAGGTCGCGACGGTAGTCGACTGCAGTCGGTCGAGTGCGGCCTTGAGCCGATCGTAATCCCGCAGCGATACGCCGCGGCCGATGAAGTTCAGGATTTCATACGGGGTCGTGGCCATCAGCCGCGATGGCTGGAGCCCCACGTCGCGAGCCTCGACGATCTGTGAGGCGGCCCAGATGAGGATGTCGGCGTCCCAGATCGTCGCCATGCCATGCTCGGGCACTGCCTCGACACGGATCTTGACCGAGCCGGCCTTGAAGTCGATCGGCGCAAGCCGCTTCGACTTGGCGAGGGAGAAGAACGGATAGGCCATCAGGTCCTGCGCATCGCGAGGCGCCAGGTCACCGGGCAGCGCCCGGAAGAGGTCGAGTTGCGCTCGCTCGTCGCTGCGTTGATGGCGGGGCGACATCACGGAGACCGGATCAGCGAAGGCCGGAAGTGCCGGCGTTGCGGCCTTGGGAGGCCGCAGCTTTCGCAGGAGCGACGATGCCGCCACGCGGATCCGAGGTGGAGGTCACCAAGCCGCGATCGGCCCACGCCTGCAGGTCGGTCAGCGAATAGACCACCCGTCCACCGAGCTTCCGGTAGGTCGGTCCGGTGCCATATGTTCGGTGCTTTTCGAGCGTGCGCTCCGACAGCCCGAGAAAGCGCGCGGCTTCCTCTGTCCTGAGGTAGCGTGGCGGCATGGGGGCGGCCGTTTCGTCCATGATCGAACCTCCGTGGTTTCGCGGCGCCTGCCTCGGACAGGCGGCGGATTGCGGTCACGGTGGCGCGATTGCGGCGGTCGGCACGATGTCGAAGTAAAGGAGATAAGTTCGACACCCCTTGGGGCGTCAGCGGTCTCGGCGTGGCCGGCGCAAGATCGAACGATAGCCGCCCTGGACGAGCTTCGCGCCGTCTCTAGCCAGGCGAATGGTCGTCTCGCGGATTGCGCTGCCTACCCACGAGGCTGCGTCGTGATCATGTTTGGGAAAGACGGCGTCGGCGATTGCACGATACGTCGCTCCGGATGCCCGACCGTCGAGGACGCGCAGCATTTCGCGCGCCCGCTTTTGTCGGGATCGGGTGATACGCGGATCCGGCGGGACGGTTTTTCCAGCGAGAGCCGCCCAAAAACGAGCCAGCGTGCTCAGGCGGTCGGGCGTAAGCTCATCAAGAAGGACCATGGCCGCGAGACTTCCGGCACCGTCGCGCAGAGAAGCGTCGAAAATTTCGCCCCGGATCTGAAGGCGCAGCATCTCGCCATCGATGCCATTTATGGCCTGCGCCCTGATGAAATCGTCAAGTGAGGGAGGCGTGTGAGCCGTCGGGATTTTGCCGAGGACGACGATCGATGGATCGAAGTGGGCGTCCCAATAGACTGGAGAGACGATTGCAGATGCAGAAGGATCTGCCGGGAAATCGCAACCCCCATCGGGATGTAAACTCCCGGGTCAGTTCTTCGGTGTTGTCGCCTGCCTGGAGGAATTCGTCGTATGATCGCCGGTACTCGGTGTTTCTCCGCAAAAACTCCCAGGCGAGATCTCCGGGAGACAGAGCATCGACATAGTCGTAAGCGGCCTCTGACCGCCAAGAATCTTCTTCAGACATCCTCCACAGCCTCCGCAGTTTTAGCGCGCGAATTGAGCTGCGGACACGATTCCAAGTTGTGTGGGGGCTGGGAATAACGAAGGCGGAGCAACGTGATGCGAAACCTGCATCACGTTCAGTTCACGCGGCCGGCCAGCAAACCGCTATAGCCGTTCTTCGTCATCCACTTTGCGCGCGCGAGATGCGAGCGGTGAACGCGCTCGGCACGCTCGGGCTCGGCGTTGACCGAAATCCCGAAAATCGTCTCGACGACGTCCGCCCAGGAAGCGCCTTGCGCTTCGGCATCCAGCAAACGCAGGTAAAGCTTCACATTGGCCGCGTCATAGGCGGTCGGCGTCGCGCTGCTTGGCGGTTCATCAAGAAATAAGTTTGTAGTCACGGCGTTCCCCGGCGCGGATATCCATCCATACTGGAGCATTTTGTTAACGATGTTACGAGCGAGCTTCTAGCGCAACCCGATGAGAGGGGCGTTTGCGAGTTCGCTCCTCGCGTGCCGTTAGCCTTGCCCTTTGCGATCAACCACCATCACTCCCACACCACGGTCGGAGCTCAGGAACACGACGCCACTCTGTTCGAAAGCGCGCCTAACCTCATCCCGCGTGCTCTCGTACACCTCGAGGCCACTGGCCGACTCGAGGCGCTTGAGGGCGGTCAGAGATACGCGAGCCTTGTCAGCGAGCGTCTCCTGTGTCCAACCCAGCAACGCGCGCGCGGCCCGTGATTGTCGGGCGGTGATCATGCATGATCACCTCCCACTCGGACCTACGCGCACGCCAGAACTACGACTATAATAGTCGCCCTATGCCAGTTTGGCCACCGCAAAGCCGATCGGGGAAACGTCAGCTGATTCGGTTGCCAGAAAGCTGAAAGGCCCCGACCTTCCGGCCGGGGCCTTGCGCGGAGGCCTCAGTCGCCGCGCCGCCCGCTCGGGCGGGACCAGATCAGCGAGAAGGTGTCGCCGTCCTCGTCGTCGAAGAGGTTGGCGTAGATCGGGGCGTTGAAGCTCGGATCGTCGAGCTTGAGGCCGAGATAGTCGCGGCCCTCGTTGGAGCGCTTCGACCAGGCGGCGCCGATCTCGGCGCGGCCCACCAGGACGCGGTGGCTGGGAGCGTTCTCGCCGGTGGCGCGGGTATCGGGGACGATGCGCACGCCCTTGGCCTGGACGCTGAGGGTGACGATTTCGCCGGTGAACTCGTTCGAGTCGGTCTTCTTGAAGGTGCCGATGGTCGCCATTGTAATTCTCCGTTTTCCGTTTCCGAGCCCGCACCATTGCGGCCTCGATGGCGATCGGCAGGCCGGAGGCGGTCGACGGCGCACCCCGAAGGGGCCTGACAGCTTAGGAGGGCTTTCTTGTCTCGCGAGGAATGACGGCGCAGCCGGCAGGGGAAGAAAGTTCGACGCGGCTGTTGTGTCATAGGCGATCGAGGCGAAGCCGTACTTCGGCCAGATCAGGCCATTAAAGAGGCCGTTTGGAGCGGTCTAGGCACGGTCAGATAACGGAGAAGATGGCGACCCTCCCGCATCGGCAAGTTGGCGCAGGGCGTGCGTAGCAGCTTCGTTCCCCATCTACAGGCATCGCTCCAGCATCTCCGTCGACTGCCACCGGGAGCGTCTCAGCCTTCGGTGCACGAACGGATGCGCTGCCGGTGTTGCCCAAAGCGCTCCCCCGCGGGCTGCTTTTCGGGGCGATGAACAATCAGCACCCACCGCTTCATCTGCAACCTCGGAGGCTACGAGGATATGCTTTGTCTTGTGCTGTTCCGATCCGCCGGAACGACTTCGACAAAGATTATGCCCGAGTAAGGCCCGGGCTGGATGGGCTGGGAGTCGCCACTAGTCCAGCGACCCGGAGGAAGGCGGTGATCCCGACCGCGACGGCCCCGAAGATCGAAAACGCCATCTGCCACGCTTCCGACGGCATCAGGTGCTTCACGATGCCATGGGTGGCATGAAAACCCGCGATCGCCGCCGGGGCGACGAAGGCGATCGCCACGACGAGTTTCAGCCACATCGGGCGGACGAAGGCGATCAGGAGGTGCCCGATGGCGAGCGTCATCGCCGCCGCGAGCGCGCCCACGACGACAGCGCCGGCAATGCCGGCGCCGCCTTCCTTGGCCCAGGCGCCCGTCGTCACGCCGACGAAGGCGGGCAGAGTGAAAACGGCCAAGGTGAACACCAGCCAGCAGAGCAGGCCGACGGCGAAGAGGGATGCGAGTATGGCAAGGATGATCATGGCAGTGGTTTCCAATCGTTCATGGCTGACGATCGCGCCTCCACCACCACCACAGCGCGCCTGAAGTATAGCGAATGACAAGCCGGGACGGGAGCGGAAATCCTGCCGGACTTCCGCTTGCGGCCGTGAAGCCTTGCCCGCGATCAGCGGGCGAAGGGATCAACCTCATGGACGATCGCGGCGAGTTCGCCGTCATATTCGCCCGCGGGCATGACACCCATGCTGCCGTCGCCCGCCTGGAAGATGACAATCGAGACCATCAGGGTGGTGGCGAGGCTGAAGGCGAAGGCGTGAGCTTGATTGAGGGACATCTGCTGGGCTCCTGCTGGAGCGGGGGACCATCCCCCGCCGACAGGCGCCCGAAGTGTTCGGCCGTGGACTGCAATCACCGCGCAGGCGCAGCCGCAGCGGCGGCATGCTCGCATAGCCGACCCTTCATGGGTTGATGGCGACAAGTCCGCGGCTGGACCAAGGATCAGCGCTGATAGGCGGAGGTGGTCTTCGCGTCGGGAGACCCGTTTTACAGTCTCGACGCTGCTTTCGACTCAGCCTCGCGTCGTGTCCTCAGATGGCTTCATTTGCGCTATGCTCTTGGCGGCAAGTGTAGAGTCGCGAAGGGCTGGACGATGGCGGAGTTCACAGGACGTAATCTGCACCTCGTGAAAAAGGCTTTGACGATCGCTGTGCTGGCGATTGAGCGGCAGCCGGGCCCCTTCCAGTCGTCTTCGGACCAAGCGGATATGAAAGCGCTCCTCGACGCGTTGATCGAAAACGACACCGAGCTTGCCTTCTACGCGCGATCCGCCCGTATCGCAGTGACAGGCGAGCCAGACTGAACGTGGGGTTGCCGATGACGGAGACGCTCGCTTTCCAGAAGCGACACAAGGACGGAAGCTTGTGGGTCGTCGGCCAGACGATGGAGGGACAACCTACCGGATACTGGGAGTGGTTTCGCCGCGACGGTTCGAAGCTGCGGTCCGGCTACTTTGAAGACGGTCAGCAAGTCGGTGATTGGACCACGTATGATCGCTCCGGGTGCGTCTACAAAGTCACGAAGATGAAGCGCTAGGCAGCGGCCCATGCGTGGCGGCGCTCACGCGCCGCCGTGCTTCCAAACCGGAATGCCGAGCTTCTTGGCCTTGTCGGCGAGGTTGTCATTTATGCCCGTGCCCGGGAAGTGCAGCACGCCCTTCGGCACGATATCGAGCATCTGGTCATTCCGCTTGAACGGTGCCGATCGTCCGTGCTTGGTCCAATCGGGTGCAAAGCCGATTTGCGGAACGTTGCGGTTCGATGCCCAGAGCGAGGCGATCCTCTCGGCACCCTTTGGCGACTTTCCATGGACCAGAACCATGCCGGCGTGCTTGGCGTGAACCTGATCGAGCTTTGCCCAGATAAGCTGGTGATCATTGAAGTCGAGGCCGCCGGTGACGATGATCTTGGGACCGGGCGGAAGTAGTACTTCCTGATCGGCGCGCTTCTTCGCCATGAGAAAGTCGCGGCTGTCGATCATCGCCGAAGTCAGATTGCGATGGTTGACCTTCGATCCGCTGCGCGGGAGCCAAGGCTTGCCGACGTGGCGTTCGTAGTGTTCGGCGGCCTGGTCGCGCATCAGCTCGAAGGCGTTCTGGCGCTCTATCAGCGTGATCCCCTCTGCGATCAGGCGCTCCAGTTCGACCGATTTCACCTCGCTGCCGTCCTGTTCGCGCTGCGCCCGCTTCTGGGACTGCTCATTGTCATCCAGTTCGCGGCCGATCCGGTCGGTGGCGCGGTGGAAGACGTTCACGGTCGACCAGAGGAGATCGTCGAGGTCAGGTTCGAGACGCGTGTCTGCCAGGGTGCCGATCAGAGCGTCGAAGATGTCGGCGACGGCGCCCGCGGCCTGATTGCCGTCCGGCAGAAGCCGCTGGTCGGGCTCGTCGGTGAAGGGGCGGTACCCGTGGAGTTGCAGTTCGTTGAGGACATGGTCGGTGGGTGACGATTCGTGATGCGGTTCGTAGTCGTCGTGCTCGCGCATGGGATGCTCCGTCGGTTGGACCGCGACCGTCGCGGCCTTCATGGCGACGAAGCCCGCAGGCCGGACGACCGGGCACCCGGAGCGAAAGCGTAGGGCTCGATGGCTAAGGCCGGCTATTTTGCCTCGCGATGGAAAGCGGCCTCTCGGCCGCGCCGGAAAATAGTCGGCCGCCGCCATTGCCCGGTTGGCCGGCCTGTGGGCCGATCGCCCTCTCGAAGGCCGAGGCGCGGGCCCCCTCCGATGGAATGATGCATCCGCCGAGCACGGCGGCGAACCTCACGCCCGTTCTCCTGCCGGCTATGCCGCCAACGCCATGAAGCGCGCGACGTCCTGCGGCGCGACCTGCAACCGGGCTTCCACGCTCAATGCGTCCAGGCCGAGGTTGCGCAGATCCTCGTTGAAGTCGCCCAGCTGCGGCGAGATGACAATCGCCTCGATCCCGGCCGCGTCGGCCCGTTCGATGAGGGTGTCGCGCGCAGCGTCACCGGCCGGATCGTTGTCGCGGACGATGTAGAGCCGCCGCAGTGTGTCGGGGAACAGGATTGCAGCGAGATGGGCCGCGGAGAGCGCCGCCAGCATAGGCATGTCGGGAAGGACCTGACGAAGCGACAGGACGGTCTCGATGCCTTCGCCCGCCGCTATCACATCGCTGCCTATGCCGAAGCGGACCGCGTTGCCGAGAAGATCGCCCATGGCTCGCCTCGGCGTGTCGATTGGCGCCTTATCGCGGCGGCGCGGATCGAGCCAGGTGCGATGCGCCCCGGTGATCTTGCCGTCGAGGTCGGTGACGGCCGCGATCATCGCCGGCCAGGTCTCGGTCGGCGAATGCTCTTCGGGGCGATAATAGCAGCGCGGGTGGAAATGCAGGCTTCCGGTTCCGCGCAAATCCGTAATGCCGCGTTCCCGTAAATACGTTTGTACGAGCGTGCCGTGGATCGGCTGCGACATGCGGACCAGTCGGCGGGCCGCTTCGGGGGAGCCATGCGGCGCTGGGTTCGGCCGTTCGTGCTGACGGGCCTCCGGCGCCGGCGGCGGCATCGAGAGAAAGGTCCGCGCCTCGTCGGCGACATCCTTGAAGTCGATGAGGCCGCAGCTTTCTCGGATGACGTCGAGGAGATCGCCATGCTCGCCGGTGGCCGCGTCGGTCCATTTGCCGGCGGGACCTTTCGGCGTGTCCTTGAGCCGGACATACATCGAGCGGCCGGGTGTGTTGCGCGCATCGCCCACGAGCCAGTAGTTGCCCTCGCGGCGACCGCTGGAAAGATAATGCCGGCACACCGCCTCGGCCTGCCGGCCGAGACTGTGCGCGAGATCGGAAGCGTCTTGACGTGCCATCACGCGGCCTCCCGCTCGGAGATGCGCGCCACGGGATATGTATCGAGCACCTTGGCGAGGACGCCCGGTCCGGCGGCGTCGGCCGGCACGAAAAAGCGGAGCTTCCACGAGATGATCTCGCTGAACAGGCCGTAGGTGCGCAGCCGGTCCCGCATCGCCTCGGTGAAGCCGGTCAGCTCCAGGCGCTGGGCATTCATGACGCGGGCGCGCCGAAGCTGAAGGCCGTCAGCGAGATCGAGGATCGTCGTGCCGTCCATCAGAGCGGTGAAGGCCTGCTCAGGGGTCAGCGATGTTGCGCCCGTGGTGACGGCGTTTGCCGCCCAGGCGGGCGAGACGCGGCGGCCGATGATGCGCTCGCCGCCATCGGTCTGGAGCCGGTAGACCCGCGTCGACTCGTTTGGCAGCCGCTTCCAGATCGGCAACAACAGGCCGGCGACAATGTGGATCGTGCTGTCGGAAAACTCCGGCACGTCATTCAACTCAGCCCACCACGCGGCGGCGAAGGCGGCGCGATCGGCTTCCTCCCACTGGCTCTCACCCATCATGCGCAGCGGCGCATAGTGCTGCTCCATCGGCCGGACCAGGCAGACGCGGCGCTCGATCTCGCCATCGTCGAGCATCATCGATGGTGCGGAAATCTGCACGGCGGCGCGGCCGGAGCGACCATTGACCAGGAGCCGTGCGCGCGGATCGGAGAGATGATCGAGCGCGTCGGCGAGGCTCGTCGGTCGATTGCGCTCCCGGCGGGTGATGGTGAGAAGCCGAGTTTCCGCGCCGGTGCCCGGGTGCGTATGGATCACCTCGCTGCCGGTGACGATGAAGCTCTCGGCCTGCAGCGTTTCGAGTCCGACGTCATAGACTCCACTGCGAACCGCCCCGTCGACTTTCGCCGTCAGGAGCTGCTCAAACGCCGTAAAAAGCACGCCCTGCAGGTCGATGGTCAGCGCGAGCAGACGGTTGAGGAAGGTCGTGATCGGCGGCAGCTCGTCCTTGATGCCGTTGTCATCCGTGAGCTTGAGACCGGTGGCGGACTCAAAGCGGTCGAGCGAGCAGTTCTCGACCTTGCCACGCACGAGCAGCAGATAGAGCTGGCGCAGCGCACCGCGCGCATAGGGGCTTTCGAGATTGTCCTCTGGCCGGAAGAGACCCTGTCCGCCGGTCTGGCGCTGCCCACGCGTGATCGCGCCGAGTGTATCGAGCCTACGCGCGATCGTGGAGAGGAAGCGCTTCTCAGCCTTCACGTCAGTGGCGATCGGGCGGAAGAGCGGCGGTTGAGCTTGATTGGTCCTGTTGGTCCGACCGAGACCCTGGATCGCCGCATCGGCCTTCCAGCCCGGCTCCAGAAGATAGTGGATACGCAGGCGCTGGTTCTTCGCGCCAAGATCGGCGTGATAGCTGCGCCCCGTACCGCCCGCATCCGAGAAGACCAGGATGCGCTTCTGGTCGTCCATGAAGGCGGCGGCCTCGGCGAGATTGGCCGAGCCCGCCCGATTCTCGACGGCAAGGCGATCGCCCTTGCGCACAACGCGCCGTGAACGGCCGGTGACCTCGGCGACGACATCGGAGCCAAAGCGCTGGACGATCTGGTCGAGGGCGCCGGGAACGGGTTCTAGCGACGCGAGCCGTTCGATCAGCTCGTCACGGCGGGCGACGGCCTCCCTGCTCTCGACGGGCTGACCGTCCCGGAAGACTGGCCGCGACGACAGATTGCCCTCGCTGTCGGAGAACGGCTCGTAGAGCTGCACCGGGAAGGAATGGGCGAGATAGTCGAGGACATATTCCCGCGGCGTGATGTCGACACGCACGTCGTTCCATTCCTCGGTCGGAATCTCGGCCAGTCGGCGCTCCATCAGTGCCTCGCCGGTCGAGACGATCTGAATGACGGCGCTGTGCCCGTCGGCCAGGTCCTGCTCGATCGAGCGGATCAGCGTCGGGGTCTTCATGCTGGTCAGCAGATGACCGAAGAACCGCTGCTTGGCGCTTTCGAATGCAGAACGCGCGGCCGACTTCGCCTGACGGTTCAGGGTGCCGCTATCGCCGGTGATGTTGGCGGCCTGCATCGCGGCGTCGAGATGGTTATGGATGATGGCGAAGGCGCCGGCATACGCATCGTAGATGCGGGCTTGCTCGGGCGTAAGCTGGTGCTCGACCAGTTCGTATTCAACGCCGTCATAGGAGAGCGACCGGGCCGTGTAGAGGCCGAGCGCGCGCAGGTCGCGGGCAAGCACCTCCATGGCCGCGACACCGCCATTGTCGACGGCCTCCACGAACTCGGCGCGGTTGGCGAAGGGAAAATCGTCACCGCCCCACAGCCCGAGCCGCTGGGCGTAAGCGAGATTGTGGACTGTGGTCGCGCCGGTGGCAGAAACGTAGACGACACGCGCGTCCGGCAGCGCGTGCTGCAGCCGCAGCCCGGCACGGCCCTGCTGTGAGGGCGCGACATCGCCCCGTTCTCCCTTGCCGCCGCCGGCGTTCTGCATTGCGTGCGACTCGTCGAAAATGATGACTCCATCGAAGTCGGAGCCCAACCATTCGACGATCTGTTTGACGCGCGAAAGCTTCTCGCCACGGTCGTCGGACCGTAGCGTGGAATAGGTGGTGAAAAGGACGCCTTCGCTGAGACGGATCCGCGTGCCCTGAGGGAAACGGGATAGCGGCGTGACCAACAAGCGCTCCATACCGAGCGCCGACCAGTCGCGTTGAGCGTCTTCGAGCAGCTTGTCGGACTTCGAGATCCATACTGCCTTGCGGCGACCCTGCAGCCAGTTGTCGAGGATGATGCCGGCGGACTGACGGCCCTTGCCGGCGCCGGTGCCGTCGCCGAGCATGAAGCCCCGGCGGAAGCGGACGGCGCTTGGAGCGTCGTCCGGCGCGGCGGTGACGAGATCGCCGGTCTCGTCCACAATCCAGGCGCCTGCGAGGTGTTCGCTGTGAGCTTCGCCGGCATAGATCACTGTCTCGAGCTGGGCGTCGGACAGAACGCCCCCGGTGACGATCGCGGCTGGAAGCGTCGGGCGATAGCTCGGCTTCGGCGGCGCGACCGACGCCATGGCGGCCGACTGTACCAATTTGGTGGGATGGGGCTGCGCCTCCGGGATGCGGACCGACTGGAGCGCATAGGCCTCATAGATCGAGTCCGACAGTCGGCCATCTTCAAGAGGCATCCGCTCCACGGTCTGATAGTCAAGCGGCAGGCCTTCGATCTCAGCCGTGGGCCGGCCGTCCGTGGATGCTGCGGCCTTGGCGAGATAGCCGCGAACGGTGCGCGGCGCCGTATCCGGGGAGATCTTTGGCAGCGCGACCGGAATGCGCGGGGGCAAGTCGCGTTCGATCCAAGCGAGAAGCGTCGCCACGTCGGGCGCGATGCCGAGAGATGCCGGGAAGCGTGCATCATCCTCGGCCGGCGCCTTGTCGATGACGGTCAGGCGGGTTTCGATGGTCGTGCCTTGCTTGGCATAGACAGAGCCCGCGATCGCCGCAGTGAACACGACGCGGCCGCGCTCCTGCAGCCGGGCGAAGTGGTCGCGCCAGGCCGGCAGCTCGGGCGAGAAATTCGCGCCGGTGATCGCGACCAACCGGCCGCCTGGCGCAAGCCGCGCCAGAGCGGAAGCGATATGGCGATAGGCGGCGTCGGCGACGCGTCCGGAGACATTCGCCATAACCGAGAACGGCGGGTTCATGATGATGACGCTGGGAATGGCGGTGCGGTCGAGATGATCGTCGATCTGCGCGGCGTCGAAACGCGTGATCGCATTGGCCGGAAAGAGAGAGGCAAGAAGATCGGCGCGGGTCTCGGCCAGTTCATTGAGGATGAGATCGGACCCGGCAATCTCGGCAAGGATCGCGAGCAGGCCCGTGCCGGCTGAGGGCTCCAGCACCCGGTCGGCGGGCGTGAGCGCTGCGGCGGTCAAGGCCGCGAGACCGAGCGGCGTCGGCGTCGAGAACTGCTGACGCGCCTGGGCCTCCTCAGACCGGCGCGTGTGCGTCGGCAGCAGCCCGGCGATCTTGCCGAGCGCGGAGAGCCGTGCGGCCGGAGACGCGGCTTTGCGGAAAAGCGGCTTTCCGTATTTGCGCATGAAGAGGACGGTTGCCGCTTCGCAGGCGTCATAGGCCGTTTTCCAGTCCCAGGCGCCGCTAGCGTCGGACGCGCCGAAGGCCTGTTCCATGGCCGAGCGCAGTATCGCGGCATCGATCGCGCGGCCCTGTTCGAGATGAGGAAGGAGATGGCCGGCGGCGGCGAGAATGGCGGCCGCCGGCGGCGCGTTCGGTGCGAGCGGAAGCAAGACCGCCGGAGCGGCACCAGAGACGGGAGCGTGGAGCATGGAGGATACCTCGAAAGAGCGGGAGACGGGCGAGCCGGGCCGGCGCTTTCTCTCGACCGGACGGGCTCAACCCCGTCCCGGCCGACCTCTCACTCTGACGCGGGCAGCGGCCATCGCTCCGGCTTGCGGCAAGCTCGCCTTCGACAGTTGCGTCATGCCGGCGGGCGATGCGCCGCTCCCGGCTAAGGATCGCACTATCGTCGCGGATCTATTCGAGCGCCCGCCTCAGGTCGGGGCATCGGGCGGGCGGTAGAGCTCAAATGGGTTGCCATCGGCGAGATGGCCGAATGGTGTAAGAACATAGTCGCTGGCGTCACGTCCAACGGCGCAGATGACGTAGCGAACCTCGCCCGTCGCAATCTCGGTGCATTCCATCAACGCCAGGTCGCCGCTGGTCGCGGCGTGCAGCAGCGTCTCGAAATTGGCGCGGGCATGGTCGGGAATGCTCATCGCGCGCCTCCCTCGGAAAGCCGGTCGGCGAGCCAGCGCCCGGTGCTGATCCATTCAAGCGTACGGCCGGTCGAGAGATCGAGCAGGTGGGCGCCGCCGGCGAAGCCGTCGATGACGGGAGCCGAGGCAACATTCGCCCACTGGAATCCCCAACGTCCAGTCAGGCCGAAGGCCTCGGCGCAGCGCGTCACGAAGGTGATCGCGAGTTGCTGGTCGGCGCTGCCAGGATCGCGCAGCCACAGGCGAGCCGATCCGTATTCGGGCGAAAGGGAGAGCAGGAACGGCTCGGCCGGCGGATCCTCTCGGGCGTTCTCGGCCATCAGCGTTGCGTAGATCTCGAAAGCGCGCGCCGCGTTGGCGGCAGTGCCAACGTCGAGCAGGCAGGAAAAGCGGGTCAGAAAATCGGTCATGGCAGGCTCCAGAAACGAAAAGAGCCCGGCGCTAGGCCGGGCTCGGAAAGGATCGAAAGATTGTCCGGCTAGTAGCCGAACCGCCAGGACGGCCAGTCTTGACCGTCGTCGGCGGCCTGCACCGCCTCGCTGAGATAGGCGGGATCGCCCTCGACGATGGCGGGATCGCGGACTGGCGTCTCGTCGATGACCGTGACGCAGGCGACGAGCCCGTCCTCGACCTCGACCTGCACGGGAACGAGATATTGGAAGACGACGCGCCGGGGCGGCGGGCTGGATTGCGACATGACGTAGCTCCTCGATTGGGGGAATCGGCGGAGCGGCCGAAGCCGCCCCGCCTGCACGATCATTCGGCCGCGACGAGGTGGCGTTCATCGTCTTCGCCGGCGGCCTCCTCGTCATCGCCCGCGAGGAAGTCAGGCAGCGCTGCGCTGTCATCCTCGCCGCTGGTCTGGGTTTCCGCCGTCGACGCCTCGACCTCGGTGACCACGCGAAGCGGTTCCGGCAGCCAGCCGGTGTCCGCCAGCAGGCGCTCGGCCTCCTTCGCCATGTCGCCCTTCTTCAGATGGTCGATGAGTTGCGCGGCCTGCTCGCCGGCGCCCTCGCGGACCGCCTGCAGGATGCGGGGCTTTGTCACCCGGTTCAGGTAGTTGCCGAAGGTCGGCCGCCAGCCGACCTCGACCAGATCGAGGCCTGTCGCCATCGTCAGGCGGTCGGCCTGCGAAAGCCTCATGTCGAGGGTATGCTGGGATACACCGCTGCCACTGTGCGGGTTCGGCCGCTCATAGAGCGCATTCACGCCGTAGCTGACGCAATGCGCGAGAAGAGCCATGCGGCTGGGCTCATCCAGGTCGGCGAGCCAGTCCCATAGGGCAGCATCGTCCTTCGGGATATCACCCGCCCAGGCGGCGTGGCGGTCCTGCACCGCACGGGCGGACGGGCTGTCCTTCAGCGCATCGTCCTGGGCCGGGAAGAAGACGTGCTTCACCCCGGCTTCCATGGCGCCCGTATACATGCGGGTCATGAAGGTGTCCGAGACGAGCTTGTGGAGGAGCGCCGTCATGGCGACGTGCGGGTTCTCCGCGACGGCGTTGCGCAGCGCGAGCGTGCGATAGGCCGTCAGCTCGATCACCAGACGCTCCGGCAGCGGCTTGATGACGCCGTCATCCTCGTCGTCCTCGGGCTCGGCAGGCTGGCCGCCGATGGTAATGACCGCCCTCTGCACCGACGGCTCGGCCGGATCGCCGTCGGCGTCCACGCCGGTCTCGACCTCGGGATCGATCGGCGCGTCATCCTCCGCCCGCACGTAGCCACGGTCGATGGCGACGCTGCCGTCATGGGCGATGCTGATGAAGACGCCCGCGCGAGGGATATCGTCCGCCTCGTAGCGCACCGGCCGGGTCTCGAAGGCGGCTAGTGCCGTCTCGATCTCGCCGAGGCGCTGGTCTACCTCGTCCGGCAGTTCGTCGGCGCCTTCATACTCGGCTTCGAGCTTCTGATACTCGGCATTGAGCGCCTCGATGGTCGCCTGCTCCTCGGCCGAAAGGTCGAGCGGCTCGCCCTGCAATTCCCGCAGGCCGCGCGTCGTGTCGTAGGGAAAGCTGACAGCGACCTCGATCCACTTCCAGCCTTCGCCGGCGATCGTCTCGGCAGTAGCCCTGAGCTTTTCGGCGACCAGGCGGTCGAGCAGCCTCGCGTCCTGCAGCCAGCCGCCATCATCGGACTGGAAGAGATCGCGCATGACGACGCCGCCCGCCGCCTCATAGGTCTCGATGCCCACGAAAACCGCGCGCTTGTCCGAGGCGCGGACGGTTGTCTCGGTCAGCATGCGCCGGATCTGATAAGGCTCCTTCGACCAGGCGTCCTTGATCGCGTCCCAGACCTGCTCCTGACGGGCGTGATCGCTCGACACTGTGAAGGCCATGAGTTGCTCCAGCGTCATGCCGTCTTCGGCATAAATCTCGAGCAGCGCGGGCGACGCCGAAGCGAGCCGCAGCCGCTGCTTGACGACCTGGGCCTGCACGAAGAAGGCTGCGGCGATCTCCCCCTCGGTCATGCCCTTGTCGCGCATGTCCTGGAAGGCGCGATACTGGTCGAGGGGATGGAGCGGCGCGCGCTCGATGTTCTCGGCGAGCGAGACTTCTTCCGCGAGGATCGCGCTGTCGCGCTCGCGCACTACGCACGGCACAGGCGACACCTTGGCGAGGCGCTTCTGCTTCACCAGCAGTTCCAGCGCCCGGAACCGGCGTCCGCCGGCCGGCACCTCGAACATGCCGGTCTCGTTGCCTTCGGCATCGACGACGGGGAAGACGCTGATACTCTGGATCAGGCCGCGCCGGGCGATCGAGGCCGCTAGGTCTTCGATCGAGACACCGGCCTTGATGCGTCGGACGTTCGACTGGCTCAGGACCAGCTTGTTGAAGGGGATGTCGCGCGAGGGCGATAGGACGATCTTTTGAGCTGCAACAGCCATCGGGATGTACTCCGCGACGGGCGGCCGAGAGCCTCTCTCTCGACCTCCAACCCGTCACGGAAACCCCGTCCTCCCTCTCACTCTATTTCTGGGTGCGCCCGGTGAGACGCCGGAAGGACAGCGGCGCGATCAAGGAATTTGGCAAGCCCCTCATCCTCAGGCGCATCTCGGTCGAACAGGATGTATTCCGCGCCGAGGCGCCGCGCGTATTCGGTGATCCTCACAAGATCGGCAGGGAGACTATCGCGGTCGCCTTCTCCGACCCAGATAAACCAGCCGTATGGCGTCGCCGCGACAAGCTCGTCGCCCTGAGCGGCGTGAACATTCAGATAGGTGCTCGACGCCTCCGACAGGTGAGCGGTCGAGCAATCGAAGAAGACCCGAAGCGGGTACGAGACCTTGCTCATGCCACCCTCCTTTCAAGCTCATCTGCGGTGACGACGTGGGCAGCGCCCTCAGGCGCATGGGCCAGCAGCCAGTCGGCCGCCTTGCTCGCCTGACTTGCGGCCCGAACGATGGCGCGGTTGTCCTCGCGCAGGACCTGCAGCCACGAGCCGATATAGTCGGCGTGGCGGACGGTGGGCACGATGCCGAGCGAAGCGCAGCAGAAGGCCGCGTTCATCTCGGCGACCAGTTCCTCGAATGCGTATTTCTTGGTGCCGAAGCCGCCGGTCAGGTCGCGGCCTACTCGGCTCGAGTGACCCGTCGCGTGTCCGAGTTCATGCAGGGCCGTGCGGTGCCAGTTGATCGGCTCGAAGTAGGCTTGTGGCGGAGGGACCTGCACATAGTCGAGCGCAGGCACGTAGAACGCCCGATCACCTGCGATGCGAAAGTCTATGCCTGAGGCGCGGATCAGCGCTTCGACCTGTGGTTCGATCATCCCTTGCGGCGGCGGGGGCGCATCGATCGCGACGTCTTCCGGCAGTCCTTCGCACTGGGCTGCGTTGAACACGGTGAAGCGCTTAAGGAACGGGATCGCCTGCGCGTCGTCACCGCTCTCGCGGGCGCGGCGCTTTTCGTCCTCCGGCGTGAAGCGGTCCGCATAGACGACGGTCGTGCCGCGCGCGCCCTTGCGGACATTGCCGCCAAGCGACAGTGCTTGACGGAAGGTGAGCCAGCTCTGGCCCGGAAAGCCGTGTTCGACCACGGCGCCCCAAAGGATCAGGATATTGATCCCCGAATAGTGCCGGCCGGTGGCGGCGTTTCTCGGCATGGCAAGCGGGGCCTTTGCGGCCGTCGTTCCCCACGGCTGGACCCAAGGCACGCGACCGGCCTCCAACTCGGCGACGATCTTATCGGTGATCTCGTCGTAAAGGCTCGCCCGGTTCTGGCCTGGACGTGGCAAAGCAGTTCGTCTGGACATCGCGGATCTCCGCGACGGGCGCCGGAAGCCTCTCTCCCAGCTCTCAACCCGTCACGGCAATCCGGTCCGCACTCTCACTCTCGGGGGGGCGTTGCGGGGTCTCCCCCCAGAAGGGGTCGGCAGAGACCTTGGGCTCGGCCGTAGGGGAAAGCCTTCCCCCCTTGAAGGATAATGAAATGTTTATCGTGTTCAGAGGTCAGCCGTTAAGCGAACTCCGATTACCGTCAGCCTTGGCGAAGTGTGTTCCTGGGTGACCCGTCGTTGCTGCGCTTTCAAAACGAAATTCTACGGATGATCGCGAACGGTGAGCCGCTCTTCGACACGATGCGGCAACTTTGCTTGCGGGTCGAAAAGACATGGCCCGGTGTGCTCTGTTCGGTGTTCGCCATCGATCGAACGGGCATGATGCGGCCGTTAGCGGCACCGAGCTTCCCGGAGGCCTACAGCCAGGCGCATGACGGGGTTGCGATCGGCGCCGACACCGATGTACCCGGGAGAGCCGCGTCTTTACGCCAGCCAGTGCTCCTGGAGGATCTCGCGTCCGACCCTCGCGCCTCCCATAGTGCGGCGATCGTTCACGGGCTTGGTGTATCGGCGTGTTGGTCACTGCCTGTGCTTGGGGCGGCAGGCGACACGCTAGCGGTGATGAACCTCTATTTTCACGGTGCGCGTCAGGTCGCAGATGTCGAGCGAGAGGTGGCTGAAGCTTGCGTGGAACTCTGCGAGACGGCCTTCCGCAGACACGAGAGTACGCTCGATCGGGACCGTCGAGCGAATGTCGATGCACTGACGGGCTTGGCCAACAGGGCAGCCTATAACGGCGCGATGACTCAGCTTCGCTGCGACGATGTCGGGTCGTGGGCACTGTTCATCATCGACCTCGACAACCTCAAGATCGTCAACGACACGTTCGGCCATCTGGCGGGCGACGCTCTGATCCGTGCCGCGTCGGCGCGTATCGCTCGCGCGATGGCGCCGGACGTCACCTATCGGATAGGAGGCGACGAATTCGCGGTCATCCTCCAGCAGCCGGCAAATGTCGCCGACCTGAATGCTGCGGCCGAACGCGTCTTCGACGAGCTCGAGGTGGCGGCGGACTGCGACGGACACACCGTTGTACCTCGCGCGACCATCGGCGGCGCGACGTTGAGCAAGACCGAACGCACAGCGACGAGCGTCGGAGAAGCGGCCGACTTCGCGCTCTACCATGCGAAGGAGACGGGCCGTGGCGGCTTCGTTCGCTACTGGCCTGGCATCGGCTCACGGATTACGAGCCGGCGCGCCGCGATCCGGGATGTCTCGGAAGCCTCGGCCGAGGATCGTATCGAGGCGCACTACCAGCCGATCCTGAGGCTGGACACCGGCCTCATCGTGGGGCTCGAAGCCCTGTGCCGACTGCGATCGCGAAGCGGCGATCTTCTTCCTGCCGGCTCTTTCCACGAAGCAACGACTGACGCTCATGTCGCCTCCGAGTTGACGGCCCGCATGATGGCGATCGTCGCTGCCGACGTAGGTCATTGGCAAAACGCGGGACTGCTCGTCGAGCAGGTCAGCCTGAACGTGTCGACAGCGGATTTCTACACGGGCAGCCTCGCCAAGAAGGTCTCCGAGACCTTCTCCAAAGCCGGCATCGGGCTGAACAAGATCGTGTTGGAGATAAGCGAGGACGTCTATCTCGGGCGGAATGATCGCGTCGTAGCGCGGGAGATCGAGGTGTTGCGTGCGGCCGGGGTGCGCGTAGCCCTTGACGACTTCGGCACGGGCTACGCCTCGCTGACGCATCTGGTGAATGTGCCGGTCGATATCATCAAGATCGACAGGGCATTCGTCGCCCGGCTGTGGCCTGACGATCCGAGCACCATCATCGTGGAAGGGCTAATCGAGATCGCCCGCCGTCTCGGCGTGGCCGTGGTCGCGGTTGGCATTGAGACCGAGGTTCAGGCGAGTCAGCTTTGGGCGATGGGCTGTGCGCTTGGTCAGGGCTACGCATTCGCATACCCCGCCGATCACGATGCGACGAGCACTTTGCTCTACCGGCATGCAGCGTCCGGCGCCGGAACGTCTCCTCTCTATGCCAATCAAACATTGTCTCGTCCGAATGAGCGCGTTTCGAAGCGCCGTACTTCGGTGGCGTAAGAGGCGCGCCAGAAACACGTATTCCCGCAGAAGCGTAACTCCTGAAAAGAGGGTTGCGGCGAGCTCTCGCCGCCTTGGTCGATCGAAACGACACGTCTCTTGCAATACCGCCTCCGGCGTGCAATTTTGCACGATCAATGCAGGAGAGCGCGATGCCCGATGATCTTGCCCCACCCCTTCGCTACTTCAAGACCGGAGATCCCGTTCATGTCAGGGCTCAGCAGGTCTGGCTGATCCTGGTGTCTACGGTCATGTCGTCCACGCGCAATCCGCGTCGCCCGACCGTCATCACCTACGGCGATCTTGCCGAGGCCATGGGGATGGATCGCCGGGCCGGTATCACGCTCAATCGGCAACTTGGAGTGGTCGGCGACATTTGTGTGGCCAATGACCTGCCGGCACTGAACTGCATCGTCATCAATGATCGGCTCAACGCACCCGGAGATCATGTCGTCACGCGCCGCGGGCGGACGTGGCAGCAGGAACAAGCAGACGCCATGACGACTGACTGGTTTGCTGTAAGGGTGCCGACCACCGGGACCCTGCGTAAAATTCGCTCGGCGGCAGTGGCGGAATAGCGGATGAAGCTCTTCGCCACGAGAGTATGGGGTTTTGGCTTCGCGCGGCTGCCTCTTGCGACCTTCGGCGTCAAAGGCAATCTCGGGCGGCTGCTGACCCTAGCAAAGCGCGGCGACCGGCTGGTGTTCGTGGGAACACAGACGGAGCGGACCGCACCGGAGCATCAGGGCCGCATCCTGGGGATGGCTGAGATAGGATTCGAGCCCTTGCGCACGCTCGATCTCGTCGAGCGCGAGGCGCTTGATCCGAGGGACTTCGACGCTGCCGGCAACTTCAAGTTTCCGCATGCCGTCGCGACCACTCGCGTCTGGCAGTTCGAACCCGCGCCAGTCTTGACCCAGCTGTTGTCTCGACAACTGACGATGGTTGCAACCGCAGGCGTGGAGGAGATCGACGATCCAGCCGATGTCGCCGCTGCCCTCGCACTGAACGCCGTTGAGATCGATTTGCCCCCGCTGCCGGCCCTCGCACGGATGCGGCGCCTGAATGACGCGCTTAGGAACACCACCGGTCCGCGCCCCACCGATGCCAGCTATAACGTCGATCGCTCAGGCACGGACGGCGAGGCCTGGGCTTATGCATTGCAGTTTGGCAGCCGCAACGTTTGGAAGATCGGGTGGGCCGACGACATCGACGAACGCTGCGCCGCCGTAAATCAGCACATTCCCATTGAACTCGGCGGACTGGAGCAATGGACTGTGAAATTCCGACAGCGGATGAAGAACCGCGAAGCCGCCTACAAGATGGAGCAACGCGTCCTCACGTTGCTGGATGCGAAGCGCAAGGGCTTTGAGCGCGTGCATTGCGCCCAAGCCGATTTGCAATCGGTTTGGGCTCGCGCCTTTCTCGACATCGTCCAGGAGGACTGATGGATCTGTCCTACTGGATGCGGCAACGCACCGACATCATCCGGCTGTTCTATGACAAAGGCCGCGTGCCCTTCGAGCAGTTGAAGCGGGATATCGAGGAAGAGGTCCGGCCATGGGAGCCACCTTACTTCAATCCGGAAACCGACGACCCGGAGCCACCGTTCCTCGCCGAATGGATGCAGGCGGACCAAACTCGCGAACTGGTCGGGATGCTCGCGGTATCGCTGCTCGCCGATACGTTGAGCCTCTACTTCGCCGAGCTTGAGCGCGAGATCGGCATCGCCTTTGTTGACCCGAAAGAACGTGTAGCCTTGTTCAAACTAGGGAAGGTCGAGGCCTATCGCCAGATCATCGAGCATGTGATGGGCGAGACGTTCAGCATGTGCCCCGTCAGGTTCGACGTCATCGAACAGGTGATCCTGGCCCGTAACGACTTCGCCCATGGCCAGGATTTCGTCTCGTTCCAAACCACGCACAATGAACGAACGGTCGAGAAGCATCCGAACCCGTTCTTCACGAATCCCGCAGAGCCTGTCGACGAGGAGGACCTGGGGGGATGGCGACGCCTCACGATCGAAGTCAGTCGGGAAAAGCTGATGGCGGCCATCGACGAGGTGGAGAAGTTGGCTGACTGGTGCATCGGAACGACGAAGCCGTATGGGAGTGGCGAGCTCGGACGGTGGCCGCGAAGGCCAGAGATTGACGACTCAGTGCCAAGTCTGCGCTCAACGAAAGTCTCTCGTCCTCACCTTGATCGTGTCCAGATGGAGGTCTGGGATGAAAATGTCGCGCGGCCGAACGGTCCGGGGCGGCAAGCCACGTGGATCGGGCGTCGGCGAGCCATGGTGAAACTCGTCGCCGCGACCATGCGGTAACGGGAAGGCGGTCTCTCGATCGCCGACGCTCGCCAGATCGGCGGAGAGGTCCGTGAGCCGCTGGGCGACGAGATGGACCACTTCACCCTCGCGCTGCACGCGACCGCGCACCGCGATCATACCCGCGGACAGGATCGTGCGACGGTTCTGCTCGAAGACCTTTGGCCAGATCACGAGGTTCGCAATGCCGCTTTCGTCTTCTAGCGTTATGAACATGACGCCCTTGGCAGACCCTGGCCGCTGTCGGACCAGCACGATGCCGGCCGCTTCGAGCCACCGGCCGTCACGCGCCTCCATAGCTTCGAGGCAGGTGACCATTCGGCGTCGCCGCAGGTCGTGCCTTAGGAAGGATACGGGGTGATCCCGTAGAGAGAGGCTGACGTGGCGGTAGTCTTCGACGACATCGCCACCGGCCGTCATGGGTCGGAGGACGATGGCCGGTTCGGCAATCTCGGGCACGATTTCCGTTTCGCGGGCCGAGGCCGCAGCAAAGAGCGGCAATGGCGCATCCCGAAGGGCTTTGATCGCCCAGAGCGCTTCCCGACGAGCAAGACCAAAGGGCGGCCGGAAACCGTCTGCCTCAGCGATGTGCGTCAACGCGCCCACGGGCACGCCAGCTCGGCGCCAGAGATCGTCCACCGACATGAAGGGATGTCCCGCCCGGGCAGCGACGATCGCCGCGCCATGGGCGTTCGCCAGACCCTTGACCATGCGCAGACCGAGCCGAACAGCAAATCGGCCGTCATCATCGATCGGCTCGAGCGTGCAGTCCCAACGGGACGCATTGGCGCACACCGGTCGCACCTCGATGCCATGATCTCGCGCATCACGCACGATCTGGGCCGGCGCGTAGAACCCCATGGGCTGGCTGTTCAGGAGCGCTGCGCAGAAAACGTCGGGGTGCCAGCACTTCAGCCAGGCCGACGCGTAGGCGATAAGCGCAAAAGAGGCTGCGTGGCTTTCCGGAAAGCCGTAAGAGCCGAAGCCTTCGAGTTGCTTGAAGGTCTGCTCGGCGAAGGCAGCGTCGTAGCCATTGGCCACCATGCCGGCGATCAGCTTGTCCCGGAAATGCGATACACCCCCGGTGAACTTGAAGGTCGCCATCGACTTGCGCAGCATGTCGGCTTCCCCGGGCGTGAACCCGGCGCATTCGATCGCGACGCGCATCGCCTGCTCCTGGAACAGGGGAACGCCGAGCGTCTTGCCCAGAACCTTCTCGAGCTCCGCCTTTGGATAGTGGACGGGCTCCAGCCCCTCGCGGCGCCGAAGATAAGGGTGAACCATGTCGCCTTGGATCGGCCCAGGCCGAACGATGGCGACCTGAACGACGAGGTCATAATAGGTCCGCGGTTTCAGGCGCGGCAGCATGGACATCTGCGCGCGGCTTTCGATCTGGAAGGTGCCGAGCGTATCGGCCCTCCGGATCATCGCATAGGTGCGTGGATCCTCCGCAGGGATGGTCGCCAGATCGAGGTTTACGCCCTTGTGCTCGGCGAGCAGATCGAGCCCCTTCTTAATGCAGGTCAACATGCCGAGCGCCAGGACGTCGACCTTCATGAACTTGAGAGCGTCGATATCGTCCTTGTCCCATTCGATGACCTGACGATCGACCATCGACGCGGGCTCGATCGGCACGAGATCGTCGAGGCGGTCATGGGTGAGCACGAAGCCGCCAGGGTGCTGGCTGAGGTGGCGCGGAGCGCCCATCAGTTGCCGGGCAAGATCGAGCGTCATCCGAAGGCGCCGGTCTGCGAGGTTGAGATTCAACTCCTCGACGTGGCGCTTCTCGACGCCTTCCTCTGACCACGCCCACACCTGCGACGACAGCGTGCCGATCAGGTCTTCGGGCAGTCCGAGCGCCTTGCCGACGTCCCGCAACGCACCCTTGGTGCGATACCGGATGACGGTCGAGCACAGCGCGGCATGCTCCCGGCCATAGGTCTCGAACACCCATTGCATGACGATTTCGCGCCGCTCATGTTCGAAATCGACGTCGATGTCGGGCGGCTCGCGCCGTTCCTCGGAGATGAAACGCTCGAACAGCAGGTCGTTGCGGCCAGGATCGATCGAAGTGATGCCAAGAACGTAACAGACGGCGGAGTTGGCGGCCGACCCACGACCCTGACACAGAATGTCCTTTGACCGCGCGAAGCGAACGATGGAGTTCACGGTCAGGAAATAAGGCGCGTAGTCCAGCTTCTCGATCAACCGCAACTCATGCTGGAGGGCGGCGGTCACGCTCTCGGGTACGCCCTCGGGATAGCGTTCAGTCGCGCCCTCCCAGGTGAGCTTCGCCAACGTCTGCTGGGGCGTGAGTGCGGGATCGTCGCGCTCTTCCGGATACTGGTAGGCAAGCTCGTCGAGGCTGAAGCGGCAGCGGTCCGCGATCTGCAGCGTCCGGGCAAGGGCCTCGGGATAGCGGCTGAACAGACGATGCATTTCGTCCGGCGGCTTGATGTAGCGATCGGCATGTCGCTCTCGCCGATCGCCAAGCGTATCGATCGTGACGTTGTGCCGGATGCATGTGACTACGTCCTGCAGGATCCGCCGGGCCGGCTCGTGGAAGAGGACGTCGTTCGTCACCACGGTGGGCACGCGCATCTGTGTGGCCATGTTCGAAAGCTCATGCAGTCGGAGCTGATCGTTTGGCCGGCGGCGCAAGGTGAGCGCGAGATAGGCTCTGTCGCCGAAAGCGTCCCGCAATCGCCGCAGCCGGAACTCGCACTCGTCATCCGCCAGGTCGGGTACGAGCGCGACGATCAGGCCGTCGCCGTAGGCGACAACATCAGGCCATTCGAGAATGCACTTGGCCTTGCCGCCTCGTTTCTTACCGAGGGATAGAAGCCGGCAAAGGCGCGAATAAGCGGATCGATCCGTTGGATAGACCAGCACGGATGTGCCATCGGCGAGGTCGAGCCGGCAACCGACAATCAGGCGAACGCCGGTCGTCTTGGCCGCTTCATGAGCACGGACGACGCCGGCGAGCGAATTCCGATCGACGATGGCGACGGCCTCGATCCCAGCCAAGGCCGCTTGCGCAAACAGTTCCTCGCAGGAGGACGCGCCGCGCAGGAAGCTGAAGTGTGAGGTGACCTGCAGTTCGACGTAGCGAGGTGAGCTCATCCGAAGACCCCGTGGATGAACCAGCGGTGCGACCCCGTCGCCGTGTCTTCGCCGTCACCGGCACGATAAAGCCAGTAGCGTTCGCCGGCGTCGTCCTCGACCCGAAAATAGTCTCGGACGGCGACCAATTCGGCGTCGCGTTTCCACCACTCTCCGAACACGCGCTCCGGTCCATCACCCCGGCGCAGTCGGCGACGCACGCCGCGCCAGGTGAATGAAACGGGCGGATGATCAGGCAAGAGCGCTACAGTCTCGACCTGCTCCGGATGGGCCAGCAGACGCGAGGGGCGCGGCCAATGGCCGGGCCATGCTGCGCCCGTATCGGCGGCCATCGCCGGAATGCGGCCAACGGAGCGTTCCGGAACGTCGCTCGCAACCGGCGCCAGCCGATAGAGCGCCTGCTCACCCACCCGGTTCATAAGCGTATCGATCAGGTCCGAGACGTCCGGCACACTCTCCTCGATCAACGAACTGACGGTCTGCCGACGCTCGATCGGCTCAGCGACGCTGGCCGCAAGCGTCATCACCTCGATCCCGAAGCCGGGCTCGATCGTCTCGATTTTGTCGCATAGGAGGCGCGTCAGGCGCTTTGCATCCCGGACCGGCGTCGCCATTCCAACCCGGACCGCCTGTGAGCGACTGTCGACACGGTGGCAGATGAGGTCGAGGCGTCGTGCGCCGAGACCAGCTGCCTCGAGGCGGTCGCATAGCTGATCGACGAGCTTGGCGATGTAGCGGGCGATGGTCTCCGCCGCGCCGATCGGTTCCGCGAACGACCGGCGCACTTCGATCAGGTCGGCGGGTCGAACCGGATCGATCGGCTCTGACAGGTCGCCAAGCGCTTGATCGATACGACGGCCGATCGATGGACCGAAGCGCAGGGTGAGCGGCGCGCGCGGCTGCGCGAGGATATCGCCGATGGTTTCGAAGCCGAGCGTCCGCAGCGCCGCGACGATCGAAGCGTCGATACGCAGCGCGGCCAGCGGAAGCGGTTCCAACAGCGATGCATCATGACGTTCAGGAGCGATCATCGTCGGGCGGGCTGCAAACCGGGCCAAGGCGTGGGCCGCGCCCCAACTGTCGGCGATCGCGCCGCGAGCGGCGATGCCGGACATGGCCAGCCTTCCGATCAGGCCCTCCAGCATGGCGGTTTCGCCGCCGTGAAGGTGATCGGCTCCGGTCGAGTCGATGATGATCCCGTCTGGAGAATCAGGGGCCACGACAGGCGCGTAGCGCAGGAGCCAGGTGGCTAGCCGGTCAAGTGCCTCCACATCGGCTGCCGGCTCGGCATCTTGCACGATGAGGTCTGGCACCAGAACCTGAGCCTTGGTCACAGGCATGCCGGGGCGAAGGCTGGCGGCCACTACAGCGGCATTCGCCGCCAGCACCACCCGCCTGTTTCCTTCCCGGCCAATCAGGACGAGCGGCGCCTCAGCCGGAGGCGCCGCGTCGCCAGCCTTCCGCCGGAGCCGGTCGGTGGACCAACTCGGCAGGAAGAGCGAGACGACCCGTGTCATCGCACGCCTCCAACTCGAAATCTGCACTCTCGCCCGCGCGTGCGCGGATCAGTTCGACCAGCCAGCGGGCACGCCCTACGCCCGGAACAGGTAGGGGTGTCGATGGCACCATAGACACGCGCCAGCGTGTCATCGCGGCGGTGGGTTGGCCGAAATCAGTGGCCTCGGTCTGTCGTCGCCAACGCCGCAGCGCGATCCCGATCGATCCGCTTCCCTCGGCCGCCAACTGCAGGCGGCGCGAGGCTGTCATGGAAAGCCGCGCCACCTCACCGAGAACCGCCCCGAGGCCACCATGGCGCAGCCCTTCCTCCATGCAGGCCAGCACGGTCTTGTCATCACCGGCTTCGAGATAGATTACGCGATCGGACGCAAGACCTGCCTGAGCGATCGCCGGCGCGAACAGGTCCGGACGGGTGATACACCAGAGGATCTTGCCCTTGGTTCGAGCCGCGACGCCCGCGCTGAACAAGGCTGCTGCGGCGCCATCGACCGCGCCATTCCCACCGCCGGCGATCTCATGCAGCGCGCCGAGCGCCAACCCGCCACCCGGGAGTCGTGAGTCGACGTCGGCAATCCCAAACGGGAGAACCGATTTGGCACGCCGGCTTCTGCCTTCGATCTTCTCGATCTGCGCGCGCAAAGACTCTATGGCGGGCTCGGGCCGCACGCTCCCAGTTTACCTCCGGATAGGGGTTCGTCATCATGTTCCCTATTTGTTCTAGATTTCAGCTGCGAGAGTCAAGGTCGATTCTGCGCCGTCAAAGGACCAGCGGCGCACGCGCCTCAAGCTGTTGATAGCGGCCGTTCAGCCTTGTTTGGGCAAGGCGCCGTTAGCGTCGGCACGCGGCGTCATGGTGATGTTGCGCGGGTCGATGATGAGCTTTAGGTCGGCGGCGGCAGCCTGATCGAGCCCATATTCCTCGAGGTCGTCGACGACCGGGCGAACATCGAAAGCTTCAAACCGCGTTGAGCGATACCGCCATTCGACGTCGTCGGTCTCCTCGAAGAAGACCTTGGCGCTGAAGCTGATGCTCGTACCGGCGAATGACATGCTGTTGAAGTAGAGGCCTGCGGGTGGGGGCCCACTCTCCTCGACGTCGAGGCTTTGGAACTCGAATCGCGCGTCCGGGCGAGGATTGAGCAGGATGTCCACAACCATACGTGCGTCATTGGCCGCCCAGAACGCATCGAATTTGAAGCGCTCGGTCGAGCGCAGGCCGGCGTTGGTTAGCAAGCGCAGCCAACCATCCACGAAGGTCGAGATGAGTGGCACCTCGTCGAGATATGGGCCTGTGAGCGGTTCATTGACTGGGAAGGTAATCGGGGGGATCCGGCTGTTCCCAGAAATGGTTAGCGTCGATCGCTCGGATGCCATGAGCGTCAGGCCGCGCAGTAGTTCCGCCCACTCTTCGAGCGTGTATTCCAAATCGTCGATGGAGCCGACGCTTTCGAACCTGAGCGCGGGAGGGGTGAGCCGAATGATGAAGTCCCGGCTGCGGACGAGCAGTTCGGGTCCATGCGGTTCGAGGATCGGCGGACCGATGAACATCTCGCCATCGAACCGCGCCGCCTGCGCGAACCCGGGGCCTCGGATCGCGATCTCGCATGATCCGAGCGACGGCGGCGTCAGTCGAAGTTCCTCGATGTCGTCAAATAGCGTGCCTTGATACGGAAGGCGGATGCCGAAGCGGCTATCGTAGACACGCAAGCGGTGCGGTTTTAGGGGCGCAAGACCGAGCAGCAGGTTGGCGAAATGCTCCGGCCCCTCGATCTGGAGTAGCGCCTCGGCTTCGAACTGGCCGTTCTCATAGCCGAGTTCATCGAGCTGACGCTGCTTCTTCGCGGTATAGGCGCCTGGATCTTGTCCGCAGGCGGCCGACAAGGCCGACGAGAGGCCGGCGGCGGTCGGCTCGAAACGCTGTCCGACTTTCTCATAGTCATAGCTGATGTCGACATGATTGATGTCGTGCGCTTTTCGAGCCTCCGCCAATCGCAATCGCTTGAGCACCCGGGCGAGTTCGTTGCCGATGAGATGGACGAGGTAAGCCGACTGGATTTCACCATCGGCCCGCATTCGGAAGACGATGACCAGCGCCGGCCGAGGATCCTTGGCGAGGCGATCAATGGCGGACAGGCTGAGTCGGATGCGGTTTCCGGTGCGGCCGAGCGTCGACTTCAGTTGGACCCGGGCGGCATTGGTCTGGCGCCGATCGAGCGGTAGCGACGATTGTCCGCCTGATCCCATTGGGAACTCCACGATGAAGTCCCAGCCCATAATGTCGACGGTACTCTTGTTGCAGAAGAGCCCGGCGCGTTCGCAGAGCAGCTCAAAATGGCGCTCGCCGATGCGGCCGATCCGATCGGATTCCAGCTCGGGGTCATCGTCTTGTCCGCCGTCGGCGCCCTTCGTGGTCATGTGCGCGCCGGCATATGGGCGGCATCGAGCCGGCGGTGGATGAGCGACACGATTGTGAGCAGGTCTTCGGCATCTTCTTTGGACATAGCCCAATGGATGCGCGCCTCATGTGCAGTGGGGTTGCGGAACATGCCGAAGGTGCCACGGACCAGATTTGCGAACCCGCTTTGCTCACTCCGCTCGCTTGCGGTGGATAGCGGGTTGATCGCAAGCATCGGCGGACTCCCGGCAAGTGTCCGATCGACGAGCGTAGCGCCGTCATCGGAGAGCCCTGTCCGCGATCGCATCTTATCAGCGACGCTTTTGACCGCTTCTTGCACCGCATGAAAGTAATTGTCGGCGAGAAGCTCGGCGCGGCAGAATTTCAGGACGTCCGGGTGCACACCGCGACCTTCAAGGTCTGCTCGCAAGTCGCGCGCGCGCCGCTGAGCCTCAGGTAGGGTCTGGGCGACATCCGCCGATTTCAGCTCGCCGGACTCATCGACCACAAGTCCTGCGAATGCCAACGCTAGGTTTAGGCGAGCCCGCATAGGCTCATAGCGGTGCGGCTCGCGGCTGTAACGCGCCGGCTTCATGGCGAGCCGGATGAACTCAAGGATATTGGTGCGGTTGCGTTTGGTATTCTGGCATCCTGCGAAGGCGTTATAGATACGGACGCGCTTCGTCATAGGTCCCGGATCGGCAATCTTGCACGACCCAAGCAGGTGCTCGATCTCCGGCCCGGTCAGGCCTTCTGCAGTGTCGCCAAGCGCGCCGGCGATCGCTTCCAACTGATCTTGTGAAAAGAACGCCATATCGGGCTCACTGACCATAGGCGAGTCGCCGCAGGAAGGTCCTGGCGGTGACAAGAACGACATGCAGGCGGAAGGTGCTGTGGTCTTCATCCGAGAGGCCCGGATGCGAACCCTCCGTGTGGAGCATTTTGAAGAGGCCGTTGACGTAGTTCTTGCCGTCTTGGGTCCACTCGTTGCGATCCGTGGCAAGGAAGCCAATCTCAGCGAGCAAAGCGCGCCGGTTTTCTGAGCTGGGCCGTTGACCCGCTTCCTGTGGTCGCACGTTGCGCGCGATGTCGTCGAACAGACTTTCCAGGAAGGTCCGGAGCTGGCTGTTGCAAGCCGCCCAATCGCCGCGGGTATGCGCTTCGATCGCCTGTTCGAGATGACCGAGAGGAGTTGTGAAGCCGAATGACTTGAGAAGCTGATGCACCTCGTCGTCCGTTTGGGGGAGGTGGATGTCGCCGGGCAGCGCCGCGCGGATGGACGCGTTCGGCCCGTAGTCGTCCCACGTCAAAACATATCCATCACGCGCAAGGCCACGTGCGAAGGCCGTTTGCAGAGCGTGCGTAGCGTGTTGTTGCGCTAGCTGCGCGGCTTGCCGGATTACCGCCTCGCCAAGGGTCATGCTACCTTCGAGCGTGTCGAGCACGGCCTCGGCTCGTTGCACAACGATCCGGCCTAGCAAGGCGCACTTGTTGGCGACGCTGAGGGAGGTGCTGGTGGAAATCTCGTCCTCCAGGCCGAGGCGGAGGACCATCTGGTTGAACCGTGCCTGGCTGTGTTGCTCCAGCAACTCAACGGCGGCGATCAGCGTGGGTCGGGTGAACGGCACAGATCTCATGCTGGGGACGCGCTATGGGCACGATCGTGCTTCATGTCGCCCCTCGCTCAATAACGGAACCCAAGGAGGCTTCCGGTCGGATCAGTATCGGTGAGCCGGAGGCGGACGAGGCTCTCGTAGTCAAAGCCTGACGTAAAGTCGCCCACAGGAACCATGTCGGTGTTGAGTGTGCAGATGTACTGGAAGCCGTGTTTTGCAGCCATCGCGGCGGCAAGTTCCAAAGCATGGGCGCGCTGCCGCGGGTCAACACCGTCGAAAATTGTGCTGTCGTGGATCAGGAAGTCGATCCCGAGACCACGCTGGCGCGCGAACGAGATCAGCATGAGATCGTAGCAGAAGATTTTCATCTTGCTAATGCCCTCGCTTGGGCTGCCCGCGATCTCGACGTCGAATTTGTAGCCCGTGTCGTCGATATCGATGACCAGGCGGCCGGGCGACTTGTAGAGGCTCTCCGAGAATTCCGAGAAGAGGCTGAGCGCCCGGGACCACAGCGCACGCCGCTCTTCATAGTCGAGGGTTGTCGCGCGTTTCAGCTCGACGGTCTCGACCTTGATCGTGTCCGCCTTGGTGGTCATCTGACGAAGCTGAGTGATCCTGTTGGTCAATTCGTCGACCTTCAGCCGGGTGGCTGCATGCAACTCCTGTAACTGCGTCAGTTCCTCCAGCGCGCCTTGTCCCGCAAGCGCGCTGAGGTAGTTGGCACGGCGATCCGTCAGGTTCGCGATATCGGTCTCACGCTCGCTGACGGCAGCTTCCAGCGCGGCAATCTCGCCGGCGATGAACTCACGGCGATTGGCGATGATCTGGGCGTTGAATGCCCGCGCATCCGCCAGCGTCTTCTTGACGGCGCCAGGTAGGGCGATGCCCGCTTCGCCGTAAAGGGCTTCCAGACGGTCCTCGGTCGGAGCGTCTTCGCTCACCAACGAGTCACGGTAGCGATCGAGCCGGCGCTTATCCACGATATTGGCGTTGACCAGGCTATGGATTTCGCTGGTCAGAAGGTTCGCCTGAGTCTCGATTTCACGGTACTGCGGAAGAACGCGAAAATTCGACAGCGCCTCGCGTTCACGCTCAAGCTGGGTTGAAAGGCGCAGGCGCTCGGCTTCGAGCTCACCGAGCGAGGCCAGTTCGCCGTCGACGGCTCCGGTCTTGATCGCCTGTTTGAGCGCATCGAGCGCGTTCTTTTGATCTTTGAGCTGCTGCCAAGTCGCGGCCTTCTCCCAATTCAGGCCGAGAAGGAAAGCATTGTGGACCTGAATGTCCCAAGTCTTCTGATTGTCGAAATGCTTGAAGGGGATGTTGTAGGCGGCTGTCTGGTTGCGCACGAAGTAGGAAAGCAGCGACCGCGCCGAGGGCTTGTATCCGGATTCCGCCGACAGATCGCTAATACCGAATAGCGCCCAGGCAAGAACGGCTCGCCATTTCTTAGCGTCGAGACCCGGAACGCCTTCCTTGTTCGGCGTTGGCCGGACAGGCCAGTCGTCGGTGGCTCCTTCGATGGCGAAGAATCCGGGTGTATCGGTCGCTCGCGTCACAGCGACATCGCGGCCGGACAGGGAGAGTTCCAGCGTGAACGCCCAACCCTGCAAAGCCTCGATGCGAAGCCCTTTTCCGGGTGAGGTATTGCTGGCGAGGCAGAAATCGATGATCTCGATGAGCGTCGATTTGCCGAGAGCGTTCGTCGTGTCCTTATCACCGGCCGAGGTGGATCGGTCGGCCAGGATAAGATTGACACCCGGCTGAAGGAACGCGGTGTGAAAGCCTTTCTGGTTGGCGCGAACGGCTCTGATCATGAGGCGGTCCTGACGATAAGGCCGTCCCGGATCTCGATCGCACCGATCAGATAGAGGAGGTTCGATGCCAGCACGAACCGCTCGAAGTTCCCGACGTTCGGTTCCGTGCGCAGACGCTCCCACAGGCCCGAAACGGTCATGGGCATGCTGAGATGCGCGAGCAGCGTGGCGCCGACGCCGATCAGCGCCTCGTTCTGCGGGATATGTTTGGTCGGAAGAATCATTTCTCAAACACGTCGCAGATTTCGAAGAGATAGATGAGAACAGCGATGCCTGCGGTCTTATCGGCTTGTCGACGCAGACCGCGCTGGGCAAAGGCGCACATCAACTCGAAAAGCTCGTCGCCCTTATGGCCCTCTTTCCGGCGAGCATAATATTCTTCAAGGAAGCCGGCCTTCAGCCGCTCAGGAAAGTCAGGATCGAGTTGAGCTTCCGCTTCAACATACTCGGCAACGGTGGCGCGCGAGGTCAGTCCCGCGGCGATGATGTGACGAGATCCATTCGAGAGCGCGTTCTTTTTGATCTTCTCCTCCGGAGCGAGGAGATCGAAAGAGCCATTTGGGGCCGGCGCTTGGCTCGCAACCCAAGAGACGGCGTTCTGCAATTCGGGGAAGGCGACGTCAGCAAAGGCCTCTTCCATGGCTTGCCGGACCTGCTTTTCGTGGCTCTCCTTCAGTTGCAGAAGGGTCGCGGTCGGCCAATCGGCCTCGACCTTGTCGATGATCGTGTGGTGATCGGTGCATAGATAGATGAGGTTCCGGACGTTATCGCGCTCGTCATCGGTCATCGACGCGTCATAACGGGCAGCGGTCGGCTTCTCACCACGGATGTGCGCGGCCTCGCCGACATAGGTATCGTCTCCCACCTGGGCGTCGTAGGTGAGGTGCTTGCCGCAATTCGGAAATGCGCACACTCCGCCGCTCCGAAAGGCCAGAATAATTCTGGTCGGGTAACTAGCGCTCATAGCCTACGCCTGTCCGCGCGCGAACGTTGCCATGGTCTCGGTCAAAGGATCGAAGGGCGTTGATGAGCATTCCCCCGGGGCGAGTGCCTACTTAGCTGTTAATGACGTCTTGGAGTGCAGCAATTTTTTCTAGTATATCGTCAAATGACGGCGGTGTTTGGTCAAACATCATCGGCGCCATCGCCCGATAATCTGCTTTCAGGTCTTTCACGCGCGCGTCGGTCGGCGTCAGCCGGAGTGTGCCTGGCCGAGCCTTATCGTAGCTGGCCCAGTTCGAACGAAAGAAGGTGGTTTTGTGATGCGCGACCTGCGCCAGTAGATTGAAGTCGGCAACGGCGGCTTGGCCCTCATCCGTGTCGAGGAGCATGGCGAGGTCGTAGTAGTGCCGAGAGAAATACTGCGGCGTCGGTGACGCGGCGGGGCGATGCGCTTCCGCATGGAGAGCGGTTGCCTTTTCCCAGAAAGTCCGCCGCGCTGACAGCACCGTTACGCTGGTGTCGGCATCGGTGAAGAAGTCCGGATAGTCGTCGGCCGCGTAGGGGCGTATGACTTTTTCCTCGGTCGGCCAGGGATCGCCGCGCGCGCCGAGCTCGAATTTTACGCGCGGCGTGATGTAGGCCATGCCTTCGTATTCGGCGGCAGGGAGCGCGGTCGGATAGTGGAAGTTGACGGTCTGCGCGTCACCGGCGTCTATCTCTAGCGACCACTCGCTTTCGGTCGGCTCGCCGAGTTGGCCGACGATCGCGGCGCGAAGCGCTGGGAGAAGTTTCTCGGCGATGTGCTGCTCGACATCGCTGACCAGGTCGTCGATCAGCCGAGCCGCCTGCTTCTTGCTGATCCCCTCCTTATCGGGGTCGCGCTCGCCGGTGTATCCGAGTTCGGCACGGTCGAACGACAAGTCGATGTCCTCGGAGAACCGGCGAATACCGTTGAATGCCTTTGAGAGCGACGTGCCGCCCTTAAAAACGAGGGTTGCAGTGGTGCCCTTCGGTAGACCGAACAGGCGCTTCAGGCTCCAACATACCCAGAAGTCCTTTTCGATGATCGTATTGGCGACGCCCCGCCGGGCGCCGGTCTCCCCGAAGAGAGCTGCGCGATCGTCGGTGGGAAGGCGAGCGACATCATCCATCGATATCGGCCACCGCTGCGTGGGCAATCGAGACGAGCGTGGGCCGCATCCAGGCGGGCGCTTGAAGGGCGGTTGAGGCCAACGTCTTCTTGTCGTTGGCCGAAAGCCGGTGCGCCGCGACCTGCGCGACGTCAGCCGCCCGAACGGGGCCGACATGACGAAGCGCCTGAACCACCGTCCCGGCGGGGCTGCCCGGTGCGATCAGATGCTTGGGCGAGGCGTGGCGAAGGTCGACGATGCGCTTTCCCAGCACGACGCGCCGCGACGGGCCGTCGGTCAGATAAGTGCTTTGTGCCGGAACCTGGGTCGAAAGGCCGAGCGCGTTCGCTGCGCGCGCTCCGGCGATCTGCACCTGCGAGCCGGTCTCCCGCGCAAGAGCGTGGGCGACATCGTCCGGCGCGGGTGACAACGCCCCAAGTTTCGGGTGCAGCTTGGGAAAGTCGTAGAGCCCACGTGCAAGCCGCCGGAGCTGTCCGCCCTTCACCAATCGAGAAAGTGCCTGATCGACAGAGGAGCGGGCGGCAACTGTGAGGAAGTCGCTAGGCGTGAAAACGCTGCCACGTCCGCTAGCGCGGACGCGTTTCATGACCCGGTCGGGGACTGAGGCGTTTACCGTTTTCATGTGTCAGAAAATAAGGCAGGTTTTTCTGACATGCAAGGGGCGGCATTCCCCGTTCTAGAGTACGACTGCCACTTGCTACGCATTATGCCGCGGCGCGTTGCTCGTCATTTGCCGCGCCGGCGGCGTCCGGTGCAGCAGCCTGTTGCAAGAAGCGAGCGAGTGCTGCGCGGCGAGAATCCCGATCCACGGCATAGGCCGTCTGCTTGAATTCAATGCCGTCCAGGAGGCCCTGGATGTAGCCGGAGATGGTATCGGCGGCCATGATCAGTGCCGTGTCGAGCGTGTGAATGTAGTTGCTGGTGACGGAGCCCTTCGAATGACCAACCAAAGCAGCGATGGTGACCTCCGTGAAACCAAGATCATTTGCGATGCTGGCGAAGCTATGTCGCAGGACATGAGGCGTGATGTCGGCGAGCGGCGTATCGTCGAATATCTGCTCCCAATGGTTCGGCAAGCTTCCGAAAGCGTTATCACCTCCTTGTCCCGGGAAGACGTAGGTGCCTGCTCTCACTTTCCGGCGCTTCTCAAGATATTCCACGGCGGGCAGGCCGATTGGGCGGATCGACCTTCCCTCTTTGCTGTCCGTCAGTCGCAAGCAGCTTGAATCGGTATCAGCTTCTGCCCAAGTCAGAGTGACCATTTCGGTTCGGCGGCAGCCGGTCAGCGCAAGCTGGCGGATCAATTCGACCGAAACCTCATATTTCTCGTTTTCGGCCGCTTTAGCGAGCAACTGGCCAAGCACGCGATATTCGGCCTCGCTGAGCCTCCGAGCGCGGACGCTGTCCTTCGGTCGCCGCACACCGTGGGCAGGGTTCACTTCGATAATGCCAGCATCCACGGCGTAGGTGAGAATTCCGCCGAACAGGCCGATCGTACGGGTAGCCGTCCCTGCTCCGCCCTTGACGATCGATTTTCCTCGCAGCTTCTTCGTCTTGGCAACGAGGCGCGTCTTGCCCGCCATGATGTCCTTCATGGCCTTGTTGACTTCGGCCTTGGTCAGATCCTTCACCCGTCGGGAACCGAGCAAGGGGACGATGTGCCGGTGGATTCGGCCAATGTCCGAGGCGATCGTGCCTGGCTTCTTGGGGCGCCCGCCTTTTCCGAGAATGAGGCCGGCGTTCAGGTCGGCGAGGTAGAGGTCGCACAGCTCTTTGACCGTGATCGCCCTATTGTCGAGCTGCTTCTCTTCTGCAGGGTCTTCGCCTTTAGCGATACGTCCCAGTTGCACCTTCGCTTCCTGGCGGGCCCGCTCGGGAGTCCAGACGCCGTGCAGGCCAATCGTAAAGCGTCTCGATCGCTTACCGAGCCGATACTGAATGACGTAGCTGCGCTTGCCGGAGGCGAACACTCTGAGGCCGAAACCGGGCAGCTCGTCGTCCCAAATGACGTAATCTTTTTCGCGACTGTCTGCGGCGTCGACGACCCGTTTAGTGAGCTTAGGCATGGGCTTCCTCCGACCCTACCGTTTCCTCTCGCGTAAGCACCACGTAAGCACGCGGGCGAAAACTGTGGCGGGGAGAAGAGTAGCTTCGGCGGAGAAGGAATTCAAATTGTTTAGCGTTTACAGAGAGATAGGCGGGCATTGGCGGCTCCTTGCGCTTTTTGGCGGAGCTAGCCATATTCCCTCCGAAGGCAGAGGTCACAGGTTCGAATCCTGTCGGGTGCGCCATTTTCCTCCCCCAAGATAGCCAACGACTCTTCTCCGGCGCACGGAGCGCTGGAGACACGTCCGACACAAAATCGTCGTCGGGTTCTTGATTGCGCGAGGCCTATGTGACGTTATCTCGTAACAAGTCACTTCCTCCCCAGGCTGAGAGTTTCTTCATGCGTCCCTCAAGCGTCTCGCGATCCCTGCTCATGGCGGCGGCAGGCTCCACGATTCTGGCCGGCGCCGCCGCCGCGCAGTCCGCACAGCAAGCCCCAACGGAGTTGGGCGATATCATCGTCACAGGCGCGCCCTATGGCATCAGCCAGCGTGCCTCGGTGATCGCGACGGACGTGGTGGACGAACAGACCCTGGCCACGGCGCCGGCGGCCTCGCTCGGCGATATGCTCAGCGGTCGTCCGGGCATCCGTTCGACCGACTTTGCGCCCGGCGCCAGCCGACCCGTGATTCGCGGCCTCAGCGGCCCGCGCGTCCAGGTGCTGACAAACGGCATCGGCCTGATCGACGCAAGCTCTGTGTCGCCCGACCACGCCGTGGCCACCGATCCGGCCGAGGCCAATCGCATCGAGATCATCCGCGGACCTGCGACGCTGGTCTATGGCGGCTCGGCCATCGGCGGCGTGGTCAATGTTCTGGACGATCGCATCCCGACCGAAATCCCCGAGGGCGGCGTGTCCGGCGTCGTCTCCACCCAGGCGTCCAGCGTCGATGACGGTCGCAGCGCCTTCGGGCGCGTGACTGTGGGCAGTGGGAACTTCGCCTTCAACGTCGATGGCGTGAAGCGCAAGACCGACGATTACGACATCCCGGCCCCGGCCATTTCCGCCAGGCGCGCCGCCGCCGAAGGCCTCGTGCGCGAGGACACCGGAACCCAGCCCAACAGCTATACCGACCTGGAAGCCTGGGGCGTCGGCGGTTCCTACATCGGCGACAAGGGCTTCGCCGGCGTCTCCTACAAGAACACCGACAGCGAATACGGCACGGTCGCCGAGGAGTCGGTCTTCATCAAGCTGAACCAGAAGCGGTGGGACGCGCGCGGCGAATACCGTTTCGACAGCGGGCCCTTCTCGGCCCTGCGCGGCTCCTATGGCCATGCCGACTACACCCACACCGAGTTCGAGGCCGTGGGCGAGCCGGGCACCATCTTCAACTCCGACGGCTGGGAAGGCCGTGCGGACCTGGTTCAGCGCGAACGCAACGGCTGGAACGGCGCCGTCGGGGTTCAGGCCCTGTCGCGCAATTTCGAGGCCATCGGCGAGGAGGCCTTCGTGCCCAGCGTCAAGATCGACGAACTGGGCCTCTATACGGTGCAGCGTCTGGACCTCGGCAACCATGGCTTCGAGGGGGGTCTGCGCTATGACCGGCGCGAACTCAGCGGTACGCCCATCGGGGGCGCGAGCGAAGTCACGCGCGAATTCGACAACTGGTCGGCGTCCGCCGCCGCCTTCATCCGCCCGACCGCAGGCCTGTTCCTGGGCCTAAGCCTGGCCCACAACGAGCGCGCGCCCAGCGAGGTCGAGCTGTTCGCCGATGGCGTTCACATCGCCACCGCCGCCTACGAGACCGGCGACCTGACGCTGAACTCCGAGAAGGTGACGACGCTGGAAGGCACCGCCCACTATGACCGCGGCCGGTTCACCGGCGATCTGCACGTCTATCATTCCTGGTACAACGGTTTCATCGACGAACGGCCGACGGGCGATCAGTTCTATTTCGAGGAAGAGGACGAGTTCTTCCCCATCTATCGGTTCGTCCAGACCGACGCCAAATTCTATGGCTTCGAGCTGGAAGGCGCCTATGCGCTTTGGCAGGACGGCGATCGCAAACTGTCGCTGGAAGGCGCGGCCGACTATGTCCACGCCCAGACGGACTTCGGACCTGCCGCGCGGATCCCGCCCTACTCCGTCACCGGACGCCTGGCCTGGACATCGACCAGGTTCGACGCCAGCGCCGAGGTTCGCCACGTCGGAGGACAGGACCGGGTCGCCAACGAGTTCGAACTGCCGACCGACGACTACACCCTGGTCAACGCCTCGGTCGCC
>Ga0308156_1000422_pt1 | contig 89577 bp, 86 predicted proteins | sample PhyAR2_FD_201041 | JGI IMG/M metagenome (GOLD analysis project Ga0308156, IMG submission 201041) | Phyllosphere microbial communities from UC Gill Tract Community Farm, Albany, California, United States - DLSL A.R2 | ecosystem: Host-associated > Plants > Phyllosphere > Unclassified | place: USA... | reverse complement strand
ATTGGCACAGCGCCAAGGTCATCGGCACGGACGGGTGCAAGGCCACCGGCATAACGGCCGAATGGAGTACGGATGGCATCGATGATATAAGCGTTTTTTAATGTCATTTCCCTACTTCCTTACCCTTGAGTTGCATCAATCAAAGTTGCACCAGTTAAAGCCTGTAACTCATCAAAGCTAAGACCTTCAACTTTCTCAATCACCTTTAAACCATCTTTAGTCACATCAATCACACAGAGGTCGGTGTAAATACGGTCAACGCAGTGTTTACCCGTAACTGGATAACTCAGCTCAGCCACAATCTTCGGCTCACCTTGCTTGGTCACATGATCTGTGGTGATAAATACTTTCTTGGCACCTACCGCTAAATCCATCGCACCACCTACCGCAGGAATCGCATCCGGTGCACCTGTATGCCAGTTGGCCAAGTCACCATTCGCTGCAACTTGAAATGCGCCAAGCACGGCAATATCAAGGTGTCCACCACGCATCATGGCAAATGAGTCGCCATGGTGGAAAAAGCTGCCGCCTTCAAGCATGGTCACAAATTCTTTACCCGCATTAATCAGTTCAGGATCTTCTTCACCTGCCGCTGGTGGCGGGCCAAAAGCCAATAAACCATTTTCAGAATGAAGAAAAATATCTTTGTCGTTAGGTAGGTAACTTGCGATCTTGGTTGGTAAACCAATGCCTAGGTTCACATAGGCGCCATCTGGAATATCTTGTGCCACACGCTTTGCAATCTGGTCACGGCTGAGTTTCTGGTAGCTCATGTTATTTCTCCTTATTGCTTACTGTGCTGGCGCTACTTGTACAACGTGCTGTACAAAGATACCCGGGGTGATAATGTGCTCAGGGTCTAAACCACCGAGTTCAACCACTTCAGAGACCTGAGCAATGGTGACATCCGCAGCCATGGCCATGATCGGGCCAAAGTTACGTGCAGATTTACGGTAAACCAGATTGCCCCAGCGGTCGCCTTTGTAGGCTTTAATCAAAGCAAAGTCAGCCTTGATTGGATACTCAAGTACGTAATCTTTACCAGCAATCTCACGGGTCTCTTTACCTTCAGCTAAAAGTGTTCCAAAGCCTGTTGGGGTAAAAACAGCGCCTAGGCCCATACCAGCTGCCTGAATACGACACGCCAGATTACCTTGCGGTACCACTTCAAGTTCAACCTTTCCGGCACGGTACAGCTCATCAAACACATAAGAGTCTGACTGACGAGGGAAAGAGCAAATTACTTTTTTAACTGAACCGGCTTTCAGCAATTTCGCCAGACCATAATCACCATTACCGGCATTGTTGCTGACAATGGTTAAGCCTTTAACACCGAGTTCAATAAGACCGTCAATGAGTTCAGCGGGTTGTCCTGCGGTACCGAAACCACCAATCAGAATGGTCGCGCCATCTTTAATCTGCGATAGAACCTCGCTAAGTGTGGACTTACTTTTGTCAATCATATGGAAAAGTCTCTTAAAACCGTAATGCACAAAATCGATTAGAAACGAACGTTCCTGAACGTCCGTTTCTTTAAGGAACAACTATGATTTTTTCGCGAATTGTTGTTTAGCAAATTTACCAATGGCATCCGCTAAAGCTTTCGGTTGCTCTGGAACTAAGGCATGACCTGCATTTTTAATTTCGACTATCGTCACTCGATCACCTAAAGCACCTTTTAAAACACCTCTTAAAGGTTTAGGCGCAACTGTGTCGTATTCTGGTTGAATATCTAAAATTGGTGCTTTGCCAGCAGCAAAATAGTCATCTACAGGAGTGTTATTACGCGCATAACCTTGTGCATCGTGTGCTTCGTGGTGCCAACCAGTTAGCCATACGCGCGGGTCATTCATTGGTGCAAAGAATGCACGTTTTAAATATTCAATACGCTTAGCTTCTGGAAGCTCTTCATTTCCAGCATTATCAATCGCCTCACGAATTTCAGGACCAATTGGTTTACCTTTATATCCCTCTGGCACTTTACCTGCGGAAGCGCCTGCTAACACTACCCCTTTAACCAAATCTGGACGTTGCGTTGCGACCATACGGGTTGGGAAATTTCCCCATGCATGACCGACTACAATTGCAGGTCCAGCTTTAAAATGTTCGATCACTGCTGCAACATCATTTCCATAGTCTTGAATATGCAATTTTTCCATTGGACCGCGGCTTAAACCAATTCCACGAACTTCAGGTCGAATCACTCTAAAGCCTTGTTTAACTAAATCTTGTGCAACTACGTCATAGTCACGTACAGAACGCCCTAGTGACGACATAATCACAATGGTTGGCCCCTTACCTTGTACATAAGCTTGAATAGAGACATCACCATACTTCACCATCTCATAAGGCACATTGCTTACCTTAGAGGCAGCTGCCGTATGCGTTGCTGATGTAACGTTTGTTTGCTTTGCTTCCGTAACCGTTGCCGTGGCTAATAATATTGCTGTAGATAAAATAGCTAAGGTTTTGTTCATCTTAATCAACTCCATGTTTTAGATGATTGTGGTTTAAAAATTAAATAAGCAGATTTAAGTCAACTAATTGGCTGAATAAACTTGTTTGGAAAATTTGGCTATCGCATTTGCCATCGCTTCTGGTTGTTCTGGTACCATCGCATGACCTGCGTTTTTGATGACCTGTTCAACAACTCGTTCAGGCAAATACTCTTTCATTACATTTTTGACGACAACGGCATCGTACTCTCCTTGTAAATCAAGGATTGGAACCGTTTTCCCACCCGAAAAATACTCATCAATTGGCGTTACAATTCGTGCATGAGCTTCAGCAGCATGGTTTTTTTCATACCAACCGTTTAACCACACATGTGGATCATTCATAGGTGCGAAGAAAGCTTGTTTTAGATATGTGATACGTTGTTCTTGAAGAAGCTTATAATTCCCTGCGTTATCAATTGCATCTCGTAAACGCCCATACGGTTTTTCAGTTGAATCTTTAGGTAACTTACCTGCTGAAGCAGCGGCCATGACAATACCGCGAACCAGATCTGGTCGATCAGCAGCAAGCATACGTGCAGGCTGACTTCCCCAGGCATGTCCAACGACTACCACTGGACCAGTTTTTTCAGCATCCAAAACTAAAGCAACGTCAGCAGCAAAATCGTGGAGAGTTAAATTCTCTAAAGGCCCTGTACTGCCATTGATGCCTCTAGGTTCAGGACGTATTACCTTAAAGCCAGATTTTGCAAGATAATCTGCAACAACATCAAAATCTCTAGCTCCACGGCTTAACGAAGGCAGTAATACAATTACGGGGCCCTTCCCTTGTACATAGAACTCAATTGAGACATCACCTTGTTGGATCTGCTTTTTATGAATAGAGAAATTTGAAATTAAATTTGCTTGATCCATATTAGATTCAACCTTATCAAGACTTGAGCATCCCATGAGGCTCAATGATGTCGATAAAATTACAGTTAAGTATTTCTTCATGGTGATTCCTCACTTGCCAATTGGTTCTAAACCACTGTTGGTCAAAATACTTGCTGCTTGTTTAGACTTTAAAAACTGTACAAATTGAGCTGCGATTTGAGGATGTTCAGCTTTTTTTGAAATAACCGATGAAAACTTACTAACGTATTGCAAACTTTCAGGTAAAGGTGCAACAAAGGTAATCCCTTTAGTATGCTTAAGCTCACTAATCTGTTGCATTCCCACATCAGCCTGATGTTCTGCTAACACTTCTCCGACCAGTTTTTTGCCTGGAACCTCAAGCCCTTTTGTTTGCATTTCCTGTTCAATATTCAATTTTTTGAATAATGTTGAGCGAATATAGACACCACTTGAACCTTGAGAGTAGGCAACTTTTTGGGCTGATAATAAGGCTGCCTTTAAGTCTGCTTCATTTTTTAATGGTGGTACTTTAGTACCTTTACTCACAGCCAAACCAATTTTTGAATTTGCCAATTCAGTACGACTAGATAAGTCAAAATTTTGACTTAATTCATTAGATTTAAGTGCATCATCCAAAATAATAGCCAAGTCCATTTTTTCATTGTTTTTAATTCGCATTGGTAATGATTCAGGAGACTTTCCGGCAGATGGCCCCCATTCGATATGAACCGTATTTCCAGTTAATTTTTCATACATCGGAATAAGGGTATCCATAGCACCATGAAAAGAACCAGATGCAATAACATTTAATTGCGCTGCATGTGCTGGCACGATCATAGCAATTGATAAGCCCATTCCTGAAACTAGTTTTTTTAAACTCATTTTTTAACTTCCTTTTAAGTGAAGAAGTATTCAGTCAATGAATACTTCATTGGTTTTAAAACATTAATTTTCTCTGAAATATAAATTCCGTGGATTATCGACAAATACGGCTTGTAGTAATTCAGGCGTATCGAGTACTTTTAATGCAAACTTTAAAAGCTCATCATCATGAGGAACCTCACCTTTTACATTTGGATGAGGCCAATCTGTTCCCCACACCACGCGGTTTGGTGCAAGTTTGATTAACTTCTGAACCCAATTCAGTGAAGCATCCCAAGTGCTGGCAGGTTGTCCATTCTGTGCGCGATCAATTCCGGAAATTTTTAGCCAATGCTTCGGATTAATCATGACTTGTTGCAACTTGTTAAAAGTATTTTCTGCATCTTGTGAATCAAGCAAATTAGGTCGTGCCATATGATCAATCACAATATCGACATCTATGTCTTGCCAAGCTTCAATCGCTGGGAAGATATCCTCAATTTTTCCGTGTATCTGAATATGCAATCCGAGCTTTGCAACTCGTTCAACCAAACCTCGTAATGCTTGTGGATCATGATTTCCAGGCAAATGCCCCATCATGTTAAAGCGAATGCCACAAATTCCGCCGTGCTTTAATTCAACAAGTTGTTCATCTGTAATATCGTGATCTACTAAAGCAACTCCTCGATAATTAAAGTTACTTTGTTCAATCGCATCTAAAATGATGAAGTTATCTGAACCATAGGCAACAGCTTGAACAAAAACACCGTGTTCAATTCCTAAACTTTTGTGTAATTCAAGCAACTGCTTAAATGTTGCTGGTTCAGGATGATATGCAGCATCTTCAGGTAACGGAAAGCGATCAAAAGGCCCGTATATATGAAAATGGCAATCCCATGAACCTTTTGGCAAATTAAATGACATAGTACTTCCTAAACAAATCTTATTAGGTTCAACAAATATTCCATGTACCTCACATATTTGGAGTTACTCAGAATTCACCTTAATCACAACGTGCAGTCATTCCGCCATCGACCACAATTTCTGTTCCAGTTACAAAACGGGCTTCATCACTTGCTAGAAACAGAGCAGCAAAAGCTGTATCACGACCATCTCCCATAAAGCCTGCGGGAATTCGTTTTAAACGACTTTCAAGCAATTGATCGACATCACCGCCAGTACGTTGTCCTGCTAAACGAACCTCAACCATCGGGGTATGTAATTGACCAGGCAAGACAGTGTTTACGCGTATTCCTTTAGGGGCATATTCGACAGCAGTCACTTTTGATAATTGAATAATCGCGGCTTTACTTGCGGCATAGGCAACTTGCGGAGCACCTGTAAAACGGATTCCAGAAGTTGAAGCCGTATTTACAATCGAACCACCGCCTTGTTGCTCCATATATGGAATGGTGTGCTTACAAGTTAAAAAGACGCTTTTTAAATTTAAGTCGAGTTGTTTGTTCCAAGCTTCTTCTGATAACGCAACAGCTCCACCAGCGGCAGAGCCACCTACGTTATTTACTAAAATATCGACACGACCATATTTCTCTACACAGGCTTCAACCATGGTTTGAACTGACTCACTGTCAGTCACATCACATGCAAAAGGTGTCACTTCACCACCGAAGTTTTGAATTCGATTTAAAGTCTCTTGCATTGCATCAATCGAACGATCTACAGCAAAAATTTTTGCCCCTCCTTTTGCAAAAAGTACTGCCGCTGCACGACCATTTCCCCAACCTGGACCAACACAACCAGCACCTGTAATGATTGCAACTTTATCTTTCAAACGTCCTTGAGGATTAATTTCATCAAACATATTAAATTCCTGCTTCTGGGGTTGGTAATTCAGGAGTTACACCTGCTGGGGGTGGAACCTCGAAAACATTAATCGTCATAGAAATCAGGGTGTAATAACCTGCTATCGCGACCAAATCAATTAAGGTATCTGTTCCAAGTAGTTGCTCTATTTCTCTATAGATCTGTTCAGAAACCCTTTTAGTTTCATGAAGCTCATAAATGAACTGATAAATTAATTGTTCGTCTTTATGAATAAATGCGGGTTGCTCACCTAAACGAATTGCTTCAATGACGTCTGTACTTAGACCTGCTTCAATTGCATAAGGTTTATGAGCAGCCCATTCATATTCAGCGAGCCAGTGTCTACCCATTAGTAAGATGGCTAATTCACTCAAACGCGGCTCTAAACAACTATCGTATCGGCAATATTGACCAAGACTTTGGGCTAAATTGGCTAACTTGGAACGATGCAACCAGATCGCTAAAGGACCTCGCACACCTTTACGTGGACCACTTGCAATTGCATCGAATACAACCTGTTGTTCAGCAGTTAAATGTTCTGGGTCGATAGCTTTTAAACGCATGTCTATTCTCGATATAAGAAGTTGAGATAATTAATTGGATTTATCTAAAACTTAACTTGATTGATTTGAATCAGAAGCTAATGGCGTCTCTACCAAAGAATCTTTCGCCCCTAGCAAACTACGCTTAGGTCTTTTACCTGTTTGTTTTTCAAAGGCATCAGCATCGAAAGCATTTTCCCAACGAGCAACCGCATAGACCGCAAGCGTGTTTCCAATAATGTTGGTAATTGCCATGATGGTTGCCATAATTCGGTCAACACCAAATAACAGTCCCAAACCACCTAACGGTAAAGTTTTTACAGACTGTAAAGTCGCCGCCAATTTAATAAAGGCGCCTCCAGCAACAGTAGTTCCACCTTTTGAGGTAAAGCTTAAAATTGCTAATAGAACCAGTTGGTCGATTAAGCTCAAAGGCGTGTCAGTCGCTTGTGCGATAAAGCCCACAGCAATTGCCATATATAAAGCTGTGCCATCTAAGTTAAAGCTATAACCTGTAGGTAATACGAACCCGACAACGGCTTCATCACAACCAGTTTTCTTGAGTTTTTCAATCAGTTTAGGAAAGGCAACTTCACCAGATGCTGTACCGAATACCAAAAGTATTTCGTCACGAATCACTTTTAAAATGGTGAGGAAAGGTAGACCAATAATCCACGTAACTGTGCCAAGGGCGAATACGATAAAGAAGAAGCACGCTGCGTAGAAAACACCAATTAATTTCATTAAATAAATAAGTGTTTCACCGCCGTAACTACCAATTGCAGCCGACATCGCACCAAAAGCACCGAGTGGAGCAAGCTTCATGATAAAGCCGAGCATCTTGAACAAGATGGTTTGTGCTTCATCAATTCCTTTAACAATGACAGAGTCTGGACCACAACATAAATTGATAGCCATACCTGCTAAAATTGAAACAACCAATACTTGTAATACGTTTCCAGTCGCAAAAGCATCTACGATGGTATGGGGAATCATATTTAAGAAGAAATCAACCGCTGAAAGCGTTGCTGAGCCCTTTGCTGCGTCAGGTTCGGCTAAGTCCGTTGCATGAAGCCCTAAACCAGGTTGCAACACATTGACAAACACAAAGCCAATCAGCATTGCTACAGTTGTTAGCACTTCAAAATAAATAAGCGACTTAACACCCAAACGGCCCAGTTTTTTCATATCTTTAATATGAGTTAAACCATGAACCAAGGTAAGAAAAATCAAAGGAGCTAAAAGCATTTTTAGTAAAGCAATAAATGCTTGACCTAATGGCTTCATTGCCTTTGCCCATTCAGGGGAGACTAAACCCAAAATAATGGCAGCAATAATTGCAATAATTACCTGCACATGTAGTTTTTTTAACATGTCGAATTCCTATATCGAAACTTTAAAATGCTTGTGCTTGAACACATCCCTGCATTTTTTTGGCAAACGAATCCCCTATAAACAACATTCATATGTGTTTAGATTTAAATATAACGGGGGGTTCAATTGTCTAGAGTGTTTAACTCATCGAAAAGCTAGATTTAAAAGATAATCTGTCATAGAATCAGTCCTTAATCATATTTTTCCAAATAAACCTGATCAATCCTATTTCCTAGATCAGGTTAAAAATCAATAATGATATCAATATCTTTTGACCATAAAATTGATATCTTTTGATAAAGCGTCACGTAAATAAGAACCTTATCTATCACTTTCCATATAAGTTCCGTTCATTACGTCTGAGTTCATTGTTATATAATCACCACCTTAATGGAATAGGATTTAAACACTATCAGATATGAATGAAATTAATATCGCACAAATCGACTTAAATCTTTTGAAGTGCTTTGAAGTCCTATATGAAGAGCAGAATGCTTCTCGTGCAGCGGAACGTTTAGGAATTACTCAATCTGCAGTCAGTGCATCTTTAAGACGCCTTAGGGATATTTACCAAGATCCACTTTTCCAACGGACTGGCCGAGGACTTGCGCCAACTACTAAAGCTCATGCTTTAAAACCATTGGTCAGCAACGCCTTAAATATTTTTAGAGAAACACTGCTATCTCTACCAGATAATACCAATACCTTACAGCAACGAATTATTACTCTTGGTATGTCAGATGATTTTGAAATTGCATTTGCACAAGAGATTATTGAGCAAGTTAGATTAAAATTTCCGCATTATAGAATGGTGATTAAACAAACATATATGCATATTATTGCTGAAATGTTAGTAAAACATAATGTTGATATTGGAGTGACTTCTGGTGGAATTTACTATCACTCTCTGTACCGAGAATTAATGGTTCTAGGTGATTATTCTTGTTTAGTAACTCATCCTGAAGATGCTGTTGATCTGACCTTAGAAAAGTTTTTAGGTTTTGAACATCTATTAATTTCTAATACAGCACAGATCGGAATAGTTGACGAACATTTAACAAAATTAAATAAAACCAGATATATATTTGCATCTACCTCTCATTTCGCAGCTATTCCTTGGTTATTAAAAAGGAAAGGAACGGTTTGTACACTTCCAACCCACGCTGCAAGAAAAATTTCTGAAATTGTACCCTCATTGATTTATACAAAATGTCCAATTTCGATACCGACCTACCCGATGGTTCTTTCATGTAGAAAAACATCTCTAAAAGACAAAGCTATTTTGGATGTCCAAGAAGTGATTAGATCCGTTATTAATAGTTATAAATAAGTTTTTCTTAAATAATCGTCATTTTTGGTGAAATAAACTAAATATCAGCTTGTCTAAAATCAAGATTATTTTTAAATGTAATTATGCTCATTATGATAAGTTCCAGCACAATTTAAGACCTTGCAAACATGCAAGTATTTTTTTGGAAATACGTGGACTATTGAAATTAAAAAGATGGTTCAAGTGTTCACCTGAATGATCAAGAGCAAGAAGAATAAGGCATTCTGTGCTAAAGCCCAAATATTAATAATTATCTAAATAATAAAAAATATAGTATTTAAACATTTAGAAAAAATTAAAAATAAATATTTATAATGTAGGCATACTAAGCAATTTTCTCTATACAGTTCTTATGTTGTTTTACTCATATATAAGAATTTTTTTAAAAATTATTAGGAATATTAGACATATAAGATAAAAGATAATGAGAACAGCTATTAAATTTTAGTATATTTAATAGACGATATTGACAGACAGATCTGTATGAATTAATTTAGAGTAAATGCTCTAAATTGGAAAAAAAGAATGTCTATAAAAAAAATTGGTAGCTTTGAATGGATGCAATCAACAGATGGTCATCTCACCACTAAAGAAAAACTTAAACTTCTAAATGAAATTCTTTTGCCTAGTATGCTGGGTGTTATGAAGTCTCAACTTCATATTGGGAGTTCAAAAAGCAATATAAATTTAAAAGATATAAAAGTTCCTGATACTAAGATTATTGTAGAAGCGATAAATGAGCTGAATGAAAAAGCTCCAGGTACTCTTATCAATCATTCATGGAGAACTTATTTTTGGGGTGCTGCGATAGGCCTTCAGGATCAAAGAAAATATGACCCTGAAGTTTTATTGGTAGCTTCTTTGTATCATGACATCGGTCTTACAGATAATCATAAAGAATCAAAAGGTTGTAGATGTTTTACATATGAAAGCTCAATGCAATTTGAAAAGAAAGCAAAGCACTTAAATTATGACGAAAACAAAATCAAAACTGTCAAAGATGCTATATGCATGCATATGAATGGTCATATTGCTGAAGACAATGAATCTGAAGTAATTCTTCTTCAACAAGGTGCATCCTGTGATGTAGTCGGGGATAAATTATTTACCTTATCAAAGGATTATAGAACGGAAGTTCTAGAGAAATATCCACGTCTGAGATTTAACTCAGAATTCAAAAAATTATTAGCAGAAGAACGAAAAACTGTTAAAAGCTCACGAACAAAATTCTTATCACAATTAGGTCTACCAGTGATGATTTCCATGAATCCATTTGGGGAATAAAGCCATGAATGAAAATTTTCTTTTTAATAATAAGTTCCCTGTTACAGTAAAAAAATTCGAAGCAGGTAAATCTACATCTGAAAATATAACTTTTATATTATTGCCTGCAATTGGTGTACCAATTAAAAAATATCAAAATTTTATAGCTGAACTAAATAGCTATGGATTTAACGTAGTTACTGCAGACTATCCTTGTTGTGGAGAAAATCAACCTCACATTGAAAAAGGCAAAGACTACGGATATGCGGATTTAGTAAAGGATTTTGTGCCTCATTTAATCAGTTCTGCTGATACAAAAAATATTATCTTACTTGGACACAGTCTTGGTGGGCATTTAGCAACTTTATATGCAATCGATAAAACAATACCTGTCATAGGAATTGCAACCGGTAATATTCATTATAAAAATTGGGATGGCCTGGGGAAACTCACTATTCTGAAAGCTGTCGGCTTATTTAAAATTTTAACAAATTTATATGGTTACCTACCAGGCTATAAGATTGGATTTGGAGTTAAAGAAGCTAAGACTTTAATTAAAGATTGGTGCCACACTGCCCTTACAGGTAATTATAGCTATTATTTAAATAATGATAGTTTATCCGAAGCCAAGGCTTATTTTATTAATATTAAAGGTGATGATTTTGCCCCCCTGCAGTCAACAAAAAAACTAGCCGAAATGTTTAATAATTATAAACTTGAAAGTATTGATTTAGGAGAAGATATTAAAGGAAATAAACATAGTAGCTGGCTTAAAGATCCCCAACAAATAGTGAAGGGAATTAAAACAAATATAGGTGAGTTATGCTAAACAAAATTCATTTCCTTAAAAAAGAGAGTTTTTATCTTTTTTTTATTTCAATCATTTTAACAATAATTTTATTTAACCAAATAAATATTATTTATTATCTAGTCTTTTTTTTATTGATTGATTTAATCGGATATATACCAGGTAGAATATGGAATTTATTAAAGGGTGACAATGATACCGCAAAAATATTCTATAAACTTTATAATCTATGTCACAACTTTGCCACCATAACAATTATCAGCCTCATTTGGCTTTATTTCGTCAAGAATGATTATAGTTTTATTGCTCTGTATACGCATTTATTTCTTGATAGAGGTTTACTTGGTAATTTCCCGAAGGAAGAAAAAGATACATTTAAAACCCCAACAATTAATCTAGTGGATTGAGTTACTATGAATTTACCTGGTTTTTTATTAGAAGCTACTAATATGAAAGCAAAAGTTGAAAGTAATATTTTGAATGATTGGTTTACTACTAAAAGTACTGAAAATAAGATAGGTACTTTTAAGGAAGATATCCAATTAAATAACAAATATTTAGAAAATTCTCTAAAACAAGAACTTAGCTTTAAATCATTAACAGAATTTTATGCTTCTAAAGCAATTCTAGATATTGTGAAAATAGCACCCTCATTAAAAGAATATGATTTTTTAAACACCCTATTAATTGATGAAACTCACCATAGTTATCTTTTTAGAACTTATCTTAAAGATAATGGCTTATTAGCCCTTACAAATCCTTTAGAAGAGATGGCTGAAGTACTAAACCATTCTCATCAACAAGTTGTGATTCCTTTCCAGGATTTTATTAAAAAATGGGTAGTTGATAAAAACGATTTTTATGCGGGTATTAGTATTATTACAATTATTTTGGAGGGGATCCTTGCACCAACTGCAGAATTAAGTGAGGTTAAATGGCTTCCGTTTTATAAAAAAGCATCTGAAATTCAGAGATATGCCAATGTTGATGAGGTTAGGCATTTAACCATATGTGCCGAAATTCTTAAATCAAAAGTAAATACTAATCCAGAAATTAAAAATGGTCTTCAAGAATGCATCCATGAAGGGTTAAATATCTGGAATACCTCTAATATTCAAAAAATTATTTTACAAAGGGAATCTCTTTATCAGCAAGGGATAGAAGAAAATCAACACTTAATCGAAGATTATTATTTAGTTGATGGAATATTACTTAAAGATACAACCCCTGAGATGCGTCTTGAAATTTCAAACTCAATGGTTCATCAAATGCAAAAATCACGACTCGAGTATATAGGGATTTAACTTAATGATTAAAAATAAATTAGTTAATAGAGCTTCTACTCATATTGTCCATTTATATTTAAATAGTAGTTTGAGAATTATTGGTAATATTTTAGATAAAGCCAGTAAAGAAAACTATGCGCTTAAAGAGCAAATTGAAGATTTCAGAGATGGGGCTAGAATTTTATTTAAAATTAATTATTTAAAAAATGGATATATTGTTTTACAGGTCTGGAATAACTCTTTTCATCTTATTAACGAAGATGAGAAATCTATTACTGATTACGACTTGGCGATCATAGTTAAGCACCCCATTCTGGCGTTTAAAATATTAACTCTCCAAGAGAGCAATACAGTAGCTGTAGCAAATAATAGATTCTTAACAAGCGGTGATGCTTCGTTAGCTATACGTTTTATCAATTGTCTAGAAATTGTTGAAGCCAATCTCTTACCTTCATTTATTGCTAAAAATATTGTTGCTAAGCATGAGCATATTCCAATAAGTGGAAAAATTAATTTTATAAAAAATTTAATTATCTGAGATATAAATAATGTTTAATAACTATGAATTTTTTAGCCCTGTACGAATTCTATCAGGAATAGCAACGCTTAAATGCTTACCAGAAATCATTCATAAGCTTGATGGATCTAGTGTTTTCATCATGACAGATAAAGGAATTTCAGCAGCGAATGCGCATGAGCCTGTAATAAATGTCTTGAATGAAAATACTATTCCATTTGTGATATTCGATGATATTCCACCAGATGGTAGTGTTAATGCAGTCTACAGTGCACGTGAACTGTATGAAAAGCATAGATGTAATTTGATCATTGCCATTGGGGGTGGATCTGTAATTGACACTTCTAAGGCATTAAATATTGCAGTCACTTTACCGGGTGATCTCGAGAAATATCTAGGTGTAAATAATCTTCCACATAGATTAAAACCTTCTATCATCATTCCCACAACTGCTGGTACTGGTTCAGAAGTTACTGCTGTTGCAGTTGTTGCAGATAAACATAAGAAGCTGATTTTTAACTCACCATATTTAATGGCTGATTATGCCCTACTTGATCCGCTAATGACGCTAAATTTACCGTTGTATATTACAGCAATGACAGCAATGGATGCTTTAACACATTGCATCGAGGCATATACTTGCAACGGCAGAAATCCGATTTCATCTGAACTTGCCTTCTCAGCCATTAAAAAAATATTACTTAACCTACCTATAGTAATGAAGGACTCTCAAAATCTTGAATCAAGATTGGCTCTAGCAGAAGCATCTACTATGGCAGGAATGGCATTTTCTAATTCAATGGTTGGTTTAACACATTCTTTAGCACATGCATTAGGTGTTAATTTTAAAGTCCCTCATGGTTTGTGTTGCAGTATTTTTCTACCACATGTCTTAGAGTTCAATAAAAATTATATTTTAGATGAGTTAAGTGAACTCTCTTTACTTTTTCTAACAGAAAATGAGTATAAATCCAGCAGCAAACAAAACCGTGTAGAACTCTTAATCAAGAAAATCAGTCAATTAAAACAAGAGTTAGAAGAAATGTCTAAACTTCCTTCTAAGCTTAGATCAACCAATAAAGTGCAATTAGATGATTTTAATTTTATTGCAAAAAAAGCCTTGGTTGATGGCTCCATAATTTATAACCCAGTAAAGCCTACAAGGCATGAAGTTATTGAAATCTTAGAAAAAGCATGGTGATATAAATGAATATAATGCAAGAAAATAATTCTGACTACATAGTAGTTAAAGATAAAGTAAGTTTAAAAGAATATCTGCAAAACAATAAACTTTTATCTGTTTCTTTAAATACTAAGGCAAATGAGTCAAATGAGTCTCTAAAATCCCTTTCTGACCTTATTCGTAAAAATGCGGCATTAGAGCCAAGTTTGGGAATAGCTTTAACTATGCATCACCATATTGTTTTAGTTTTAGCTAAATATCCAAAGATTTTCAGAAATGCATCTCAGATATTGAAAGAAGTGATTCAAAATGAAGCATTGGTCGCCTCTGCTTTTGCAGAAGGAAATGCTGGCGTAGATGTCTTTAATCCTTCTTCTGAAATCACTATCACCAATGACTCTTTCATCTTAAATGGTCAAAAGAAACCTTGTACTTTATCAAGTATCTCTGACTTTTATGTCTTATCAACAGCATTAGACAATAAACTTAAATTAATTAACTTACCCTCTAAAAGAGAGGGAATTTCAGTACAATCTTTTTGGAACTTAGAAGTTTTCAAATATTGTGATAACCAAGCAGTAATATTTGAAAATGTAAGTTTACAAGAAGAAGAGCTTTCCACTCTACAAGATGATGAATTATCACTATGTTTAATTTATGGGTTATCTTTATTTAATTATTTTGCAGTAAGTGCATATATTGGCATAGCTGAAGAATTAATGAATAATATTCCAGAAAATTTATCGAATATTCCAAATATAAAAATAAGATTAGTTGAATTTACTAATTTGAATACTACCCTCTTATCTCAAATAAACAATATCTGCTCTGAAAGTATTCTTACCGAGCAGAGCTTAAGTGAAGTTCTAAATTTGAGATATTTGGTAGAACAAAATTTAGATAATATTAAATCCTTTGTTCTTCAAAATATTGGTGGAATAAATGTAATGAAAAACCCATCAATTTTAAAATTAGTTAATCATATTGAAATGCTTAAATATCATCCAACAGGTAAATTTCAATTTTATAAGCAATTCGTTTAAAAGAGATAAAAAATGTATAAAATTAATGAATATCGCCAAAATCTTCTAAATAAATTTAAAATTAGCCTTAACCCTCAATCAGCTAAAGACAATATTTTTTACTTGTCTAATGGTCAGATTGCTTATGATTATTTAGCGCAATACGGGGCTGTACCTTTTGGTCATAATCCAGAATTTTTAAAAGAAGCCATTCAAAATTATTTTTCTTCTAACCAGGCTAATTTCATACAACCTAATATTCATCCTAAAGTTGAGGAGTTTGCAACAACTTTAATTGAGTCAGTTAATTCCAATCTATATTCCAGATGTATAACCACGAACAGCGGAGCTGAAACAGTTGAGGCTGCACTGAAACTGGCTCGTATTAAAACTGGTAGACGTAAGGTCCTTGGTATTTTTAAGGGCTTCCATGGTAAAACATTTGCAGCCTTATCTGCGAGTGGATCAAATCGCTTCAAAATGCCTTATATTCATGACAGTGATAGTTATGAATATGTGAATTTAAATGATACAGATGCCTTGATCAACAAATTAAGCACGAATGAATTTGCTGCTTTTATTGTTGAACCAGTATTAGGTGAAGGAGGAATGCTTCCAGCTACATGTGAGTTTTTAAAACTGGCTGTTGAACTCTGCGAAAAAAATGGGACTATGTCCATTTTTGATGAAATTCAAACTGGCTTGGGACGGTTAGGTGATATTTGTGCAGCAAAGAAATATAAAATATTCCCAGATTGTATTTTATTTTCAAAGGCATTAGGAGGTGGAATTGTACCTATTGGTGCTGTAATTTATAAAGAACAATTCTATGATTTTAATTTTGATAAGAAACATAGCTCTACATTTGCTAACAACTCCCTTTCTGCAACAATTGCTCTAAATATTATTAATCATTTGGATAATCCTGATAACAAGATATATGAAAATGTGAACAATTTAAGTAAATATCTAGATGAGTGCATAAGAAACCTTACAGATCAATATTCAGATATTATTAAGTTTACGGGTCAGGGATTAATGCGTGCTTTTGAGTTTTATAATAAAGAGGCTCAGCAAAATATATTGATTAATTTCTGTCAAAACAATGGTAGTTTAGCTTATATCATTTGTGGTTTTCTTTTAAAGAACCATAATATATTTGTAATGCCTCTATTATCTCAACCATGTTCAATTCGATTTGAGCCTCCTTTAAATATTAATTCTCATGATATTGATCGTTTTATTAATGCCTTGGAAGAAATTTGCAAAATAATTAAGAATGGACGTTATGACGTACTGTTCGGAAATTTGATAGATATAGATAAAGATTCTTTACCAGATTTGAGTATTTCATTCCCAGTTTCTTATGTAGATGACACTAAAATAGCCGAAATTAACTATAAAACTCTAGATAAAAATTTAAATGCAGGTAAAAAATTTGCTTTCTTCATTCATGCTACTTCCGCTGAAGATCTAGTAAATACATTCCCTTATTCGATTAAACAAAATTTTAATGATAATCAACTGCGGCAGCTTGCAGATGAAATTCTGGATATTGCTCGAATTGATTATAGCCCAGATGTAGGCGCTTTTTTTAGTGTATACAACGATAAGACATATGCAAATGGAATGTTTATCTTTTCCCCACTTAGCCCAAAAGATATGATGCGGCTGAATGAAAAAGAGAAACTAGACTTAATGCTTGAATACCTACAAGTCGCTGAAGAAAATGGTGCTGAGCTGGTAGGACTAGGCGCATACACATCTGTAATCGCTAATGGTGGGACTAGCATTTTACCTCATGCCAATAACCTTACAGTTACTAATGGGAATTCACTTACTGCTCTTTCCACAGTAGAGAGCTTATTTTCACTCATTGAAGATAAAAATGTAGAAGATGCATGCGCGGTCATTGTAGGAGCAAGAGGATCCGTAGGGAAAATAGCTGTTTCAGGAGTGGCCCACAAATATGGCAATTTAATATTAGTAGGCCGGCCAGGAAGTGAATTAAAAATTCAGCAAGAAATTATTCCTTATTTAATACAAAGCTGTCTAACTACAGATTATCAAATTTCAAGAAATTCCTTTTTTGACAAATTGAGTTCTTACCTAAGTACTACTGATTATAAGAAGATCAATTTTGATAAATTAGTTGATGATTTTCTTGAGTTAGGACTCTCTGTGGAGGTCGATTATCAAATTGCTTTCTCGAAAGCAGATGCAGTCATTTCAGCGACAAGTGAAGGAAAAGGCTTCCTCAATACTAAATATCTCAAAAAATCGGCTTTAGTATTTGACGCTGCCAGACCTTTTGACTTTGTAAATGATGATGATTTCAAAATCTATGAAGGTGGTCTAGTGAGACAGCCTAATGAAGTATTTTATAGTGACTGCAATATGGTAAAAGCCCCAGCTGGAATTAATTTAGCTTGTTTATCAGAAACTATTGCATTGGCTTTGGATAATACAGAAGAACATCAAAGTATTGGGAAAAGTATAGATTTCAAAAAAGCAAGCAACATCTTAAATGTTGCTAAAAAGCAAGGCTTTAAGTCTGTAAATTACAACTTAGAATAAGAGTTAAATATGTTTTCTATTAGATCCTTACATGCTAATGAATTAATTGATACAGAGCTTTTAGATCTTTGTGGAAGTTCAGTATCGCCTCTACTTTTTGAAAAAAATCTCACGTGGTTTATATCTGATAAATCCGCTATAGCCTTTTTTCAATACAAAAATACTTTGATTAGCCTGGGTGGAATCCTAGCAAGTCAAAATGATAAAGAACAAACACTTAAGAATTTCTTGAAATACTGTAAAGACAAGAAATACCAATACCTTTTTTTACATTTTCCTAAAGAGGATATTCCAGTTTTTGAAAATAACTCATTATTGATTAACCAATTAGGAGCATCTTACACAATTGATATTAAAAACTACTCACTTGAAGGAAAGAAGTTCCAGCAACTGCGTAATAAAATTAATAAGGCTAAAAAAAGTGGGGTTTCAGTAGAAAGAATTGATGATCAGGATAATTTTGAAATTCTTAAACCTAGACTTAAAGAAATCAATAAATCTTGGTTAAAAGACAAAAAAGCTAAACATCTAACGAATTTGGTTACTGACTTCGAAACCTTAAATTTAGATTCTGGACTTCATAAGCTCTATACAGCTAATAAGGAAAATGAGGTCATCGCATATATTATATATAGTAAAAACTTTGGTAAGTTTAAGGGGTGGTTTCATAACATTACTCGTAAGGCCCCAGATACTCAAGATGGAGTAATGCAGTTAATCAATCAGAAAGCACTCAATGAATTAGAGGATTTAGATTATCTGAATTTTGGCTTTACACCTTTGGTGGAACTACAGCCTAATTTGAACTTTAACTCCTCCCCGACTTTTCATAAGATAATGAAATTTATGGAAAGTAAAGGTGGTGTTGTCTATCCCGCTCGTTCTCAACGGCAATATAAAATGAGCTGGCGGCCACAGATAATTGATTATGAATATATTGCATTTCCACAAGGAAAAGCTATCAAATCCCTTTTGACCCTATTGCGTTCAACGAATAGTATATGAGTAATTTTCAAAAATTTAAGGACACCATGAGTTTTTCCTCTCATGGGGTTTCTTTATTTAGCATTAAATCTCGAGACAACCATATATTAGGTACAACTATTACTTCTTTTATGAGTGTCTCGACTGAACCTAATTGTTTCTTATTCTGCCTAAACCAAAAACTTAAGGTGAACAATCATCTTGATGTAAAAAGTTTGATTAATATACATTTTCTTAATAGTAAGCAGCAATATATCGCGGAAATATTCTCGAACAAGCGTGATGTAGATGCTTATAAAGATCTGTTTACTCTGGATGAGTCTAATAATGAAAGATTATTTTTAAAAGATTCAATTGTTGATATTTTTGCACAAATTAGATCAATTAGTCCTATAGGTTCTCATAACATTTATATTTGCGAAGTAATTAATAGTGATATAAATGAATACGTTAGCTATAATCCACTAATTTATTACAACAGAAAATATACTTCAGTAAAGTAGTAGTGATTGTTGTCATTATAAATGATAGCTGTAGGCTTTTTTAATTAAGTTATTAAAATTAATTCAATATGCTCAAATTAGTTGAGCATATTGAATTAAATTAAACTTATTTTGATGCCATCATTTATCATTGTCTGATGATTGAACGTAAGAGAGCTATAACAAATAGCTTTTTATAAATATAACTTTACGTAAAGTTGATAAAAATTTAGAAAAATTGATCTAACCCCAAAATTATTGAAATCACTTGTTTTAGAATTTTATTTGAACAAAAATCCCTACTTCATGAACCATCAATGTCTAAAATTAAAAATTAAAATCATAACTTATTATTATTATTCATCTATTTTTAAAATTGGCTTATGAACTAGATTTTAGGTGAACATAAGTTAAATGAATAACACCTGACATTAAGTTCATTATTATTGATATAGAATAATCTTTATGCATTATTCACGTCAAGATTATTATTTTGTTGTAAGTTACAAAGTTTTTAGCAATTTTTTCTTTAAAAAATCTTCGACTTTATCAAATTTATTCACGACCGAACGAAGCCTTCACAATCAGTTTACTTGGTTCTCACTGATTAGGTCTGCGACCCAATCTGAGAATACGCGGATTGCTGGTGAAAGAAAACGTTGATGGGGATATAGTAAAGTTACTGTGACTGGCAACGGGCACCAGTTTTGCAATACAGCAATTAATCTCTCTTCTTTTAGATGTTCTAACACAAGTTTTTCTGCAAGTTGTGCTATTCCATATCCATCAAGACACAATTTTATATAAAGCTCAGTCTCATTGACAGCTATATCAGTATTCATTTTTACTATTTTTTTTTCGTCATCATCCACAAAATTCATTTCACATGTATTTCTATTATGGTCTGAAAAATAATGAATCGCCTTATGAAATGCTAGATCTCCAAGAGATTGCGGAGTTCCATACTTTTGCAAATATTCAGGTGAGGCACACGTCACCCAACGAAACTTTCCAAGAGGACGAGCTACTAGTGAGGAACTTTTCAAGCTTCCCATTCGGATTACACAGTCTACTCCTTCCTTGATTAAGTCTACTTGCCTATCGCTGACTCCAATCATTAGATAGATGTCTGGATAGCGTTTTTGAAACTCTTTAAGATTGGGCATGATGACTGAATGAGCTATACCCGCAGGCATATCAACTCGTAACTGCCCCTGTGGTTGTTGCATTGTATCGGTTAGGCTTGATTCAGTGTGCTCAATAAGATCAAGTATTTCTCTGCACTGTATTAAATACTGTGCCCCTTCAGGTGTTAGGTTTACCCGTCTGGTTGTCCTGTTCAACAAACGTACTTGTAAATACTTTTCAAGATTTTTAATTGTGCTAGTTACTGTAGATGCTGGAAGTGAGAGTGTTTCAGCCGCATGTACAAAGCTTTCAGCTTCTGCCACCCGAACAAAAATCTGCATTGCCTGAATACGATCTAATCTCATGCCTTTATCCCAATTCTATCCGCATGCTCTTAGATTATTCGCTTTTACTGAATAATAAAAACAGTTTAATCAGCTTTTTCAGCATTATCACTTCAATTAAATTTTCACTATTCTTTTTTGAAGTTGAAATGAATATGACTGATTACAACAGAAACATTGTGCAATTGACAGCATCCTCCACAAGTAAAACGCTTATTCGTGGAGCCACTATCCTGAGTATGGACAGCATGATTGGGAATATGGTTCGGGGAGATATTCTTATCGAGAACAGTATGATTACAGCTATTGGTGAAAATATTGAAGCGACTGGTGCTACTGTTATTGATGCTTCAAATATGATTGTGATGCCGGGTATGGTGGATACACATCGACATTCATGGGAAGGACAACTACGACGAATTAATCCGAATGCAGAAACGTTAGAAGATTATTGTAACGCGACGCATTATTCTTTTGCCAAGTACTATCGACCTAAAGATATATATATCGGTAATTTACTTACTGCTCTCGGGTGTATTGACGCAGGTATCACAACAGTCATAGATAACTCGCATAATAGCCGTACTGCCGCTCACTCTGATGCAGCTGTTGAAGCCTTGCTAGATGCCAGTATTCGGGCGGTACACGCTTCTGGCGCACCAGTCTCAGGTGATTGGGATAAAGACAACTGGCCTAGAAATCTTGAACGCCTACAAAATAAATATTTTCAAAATAAAGAAAATAATTTGGTATCACTCGCTGCAATGGCCCAGCTTGAACCTCAATTGTGGGCGGAGGCACGCAGATTAGGATTGCCAATTATTACTGAATTTTTTGGTGGGGAAATGGCTGCCGAACTAGAGGGTTTGCATCAACAAGGATTACTGGGTCCAGATAATATCTTTAATCATTGTACTTCACTGCCAGATGCTGGATGGGAAATTTTGCGCGAGTCTGGAGTACGAGTAAACGTATGCCCAAGATCAGATGCCCACTATGGCATCGAAGATGGTATGTTCGCCATGCAATCAGCTCTACGTCACGGTATTAGACCTGGTTTAAGTGTAGATAATGAAACCTCTTACAGTGGTGATATGTTTATGGAAATGCGTGTAGCATTTTATTTACAACGCCTAATGGGTATGCATCAGAACAAATGTTGTGGTTTAGCACATTCGCCAGTGACGCTTCATGCTCAAAACCTTCTAAAAGCTGCGACGACTGATGGTGCTACTTGTGCAGGTCTACAAGAAAAAATTGGCAGCTTATCCATTGGAAAACAGGCTGATCTAATATTGATTAGAACAGATGATATTAATCTTTATCCCTCGGGCAATGCTTTTGGCACTGTAGTTCATGCAACCGAGCGTAGTAATATTGATACTGTGATGATTGCTGGGCGCATTGTGAAGCGTGACGGTAAGGTATTAGGTGTAAATAGTGAACAACTACGTGCAGCGATTGATGAATCTCGCCAACATCTTTTTGCTGCCGCTGGTTATACTCCAGACATTTTTGCTGAGACATTTCTGCCTCTTGAGTAAACGATATAAAAGAGGACAAACAGTATGAATGTTATCTATTATTTAATGGCCTTTGCAGCAGGATTAGGAATTACTCTACAAACTACATTGAATGCTCAACTGGCTAAAGGAATTGGTGGAGATCCTGTGGCTGCTGCACTATTTTCATTTACTGTTGGTGCGGTATGTGTTGGAGTTTATTCTTTGGTTCGGGGTGAGATAATTCCTTCATTAATTGCTATTTCGACTCAGCCGTGGTGGAGTCTTTTAGGTGGAATTCTAGGTTCGTGTGCCTTGCTGAGCTATGTTGTTCTTGCGCCAAGAATTGGACTGTCTGCTTTACTGGGGCTAGCAATTGCTGGACAAATACTCTCCTCTTTAATGATTGATCATTTTGGGTTGTTGGGGGCTACTGAACGTCCAGTTTCCTTGATCAAACTAGTTGGAACAATAGTTATGCTGGTTGGATTAACTGTTGCTCTATTAGGTGACAAATTGTCAGAAATTTTTTAATTTTGATCGCTACAAATAGATATAGCCGTAAAAGTAACGATATTTGAATAGCTACTGATTTTGTAGACACCTTTTAATTAGTGGTGGACTGCCACCACTCTCCTAGACAAATTTAGTCTATTCTTAAGATCTTTTTAGTAGGAAAATATGCATTCATAGCTAGGTTCATGAACCAAATATTTTATAAGTTATTATTTTAACACTCTAAGTAATTAATTTAATTGCTTATTAAAAATAAATTTGATTGTGAATTAGATTCTAGGTGAACATAAGTTAAATAAATAACACGTATCATTTAGTTCATTAATATTGATATAGAGTAAATTTAACTTTATTTTTTGTCAAGTTTGCATTGAGTTCTCCATTGATTTGATGAAAATAGTTTAGCTGCATGTCTGTACCCTTTCTTTATGCTTTATATATTCTCCGATATTAAAGCATAGCCATTCAACTGTTAGATATGCTTACACTTCAATTCTGGTATCAAAAATTTTTAACAACTTTTTAAGAATTATTATTTCCAACGTAAAATAAAAAATTAACTGGTTTTTAAATAACTTAATTGAAATTTATCTTTTCATAGTCATCTACCACATCCAAATACAGCTCTCTACACAACTGTATCACCGAATGTTTTACGCCAGGTATTAGGACTAACTTGATATTTCTCTCTAAAATGCTGTCTAAATGACGTTATATTAAAAAAGCCTGATAGCTCAGATATTTGTTCAATTGATAAACTTGTAGACTCTAAAAGTTCTCTAGCTACTTTAATTCTTTCATTAATTAACCAAGCCGTAAAAGTCATACTCGTCGCTTTATAAAAATGTCTTGTAAATATTCTACGGCTCATAGAAAGGTTTTCTGCTAATTCATCGATACTATGATGATTACTTATATTTTCCCTTAATTTGCAATTTCATTATCTGTACCAACCGTCCGTTTTCAAAAGAATTATAACCAGTATTCTGAACAACTTTTACAATATAAACAGAGAATTGAGATAGATTTTTTGATCTTCATGCATCATGTGATGCTGATCTGAATAATCAGATAAATGATGGGAATTATGTTGTTGAGCAGTAGTTATAGTATTGGAAAAAGCATCGGAAATAGTGACACAGACCAGCGCAATACGGTATTGTGCTGGCAATAATGGTTGTATAAATACAACGGATTGCAGAAACATTGCCATAAGGGCAAGAGCAACTCTCAAGATAAGCTTTTTCAATATTGAGACGATGACAATTTAACACAGCCCTTACAATGTAAGCAATTGTTAGTGTATACACTATACGTAAAAGTTTGTCTCACTATAGACACAACGATCTTATAATAAATCCTAAATAAAAATAAGAAGTTTAATCCCCCCTATTAAAATAGTTTGTGCCTCTTCATTTTCAATAGATAGAAATCTCAATTTATAAGAAATATCAATTATAACTTTGAGATAATCAGATTTTTGTTATAGTAGGGCGCAACCGATTTTTAGAAAGAGATTAATTGGGTGTTGATGGTTTTTGGAAGATTGCTAGGATTATATGCAGTCTTGTTACAAATCGCTGTGTTCTTACAGCCATTACTGCCAGAGAAATATCAAATTTCTCCAGTATGTGAGACTATTGCTCAAGCATTACAACTTCATCATTCTGTTGCACCTTCTAGTAACGATCACCACAGTACATCAGAACAGCAATACAGCATGTCTCATCACATGGAACATGCAGCACAGGCCACCTCATCTGACATTACAGTAGCAAGCCACCATCACCATGATACAGGACATCAATGTCAGTACTGTGTGGTATACAGCCATGTTGTACCCTTACCTGACCTTGATCTAAAACAAATTCTTATTCGAATTCAGGTCCGGTTTCTTGCTTTTGTTGAAAACAATTTTCACGTTTTCTTTCAACTCCAGCAACTATTTCTAATTCCACAAGGGCGTGCCCCTCCTCTTTGATGATCTTCCACTTGAAGCTCAAAACTCTAGTTTTGAAAAATTAATATTTTCAAGAGATTATCACTATGTTTTTTCCTTATTTTCATACTCTTAAACGGGTAGAAATGTCTATAGCTATAAGTTTAGCTCATCAACAAAAAGATGAGGTACGCGTATGACTCTGGGTTTAACAGCACTTGAACTAGCAAGAATACAGTTTGCATTTACGGTATCGTTTCACATTATCTTTCCTGCAATTTCGATTGGGCTTGCAAGTTTTTTAGCAGTTTTAGAATGGCGTTGGTTGCGTACAAATAATCCAATCTACCAAGACCTATTTAAATATTGGGTCAAAATCTTCGCTGTTGCCTTTGGGATGGGTGTAGTCTCAGGTGTGGTGATGAGTTATCAATTTGGTACCAATTGGAGCGAGTTTTCCCGCTTTGCAGGAGGCGTTACAGGTCCATTGCTCACTTATGAAGTTCTTAGTGCCTTTTTTTTAGAAGCAGGATTTCTAGGTATTATGCTGTTTGGTTGGGGACGTGTTGGTAAAAAAGCCCACTTCTTTGCCACCCTTATGGTTGCAATTGGCACCTGTATTTCAATGTTCTGGATTTTGTCTTCAAACAGTTGGATGCAAACTCCTCAAGGATTCACAATTGAAAATGACATTATCGTTCCACAAGATTGGTTTGCAATTGTCTTTAATCCTTCTTTCCCTTATCGGCTTGCTCACATGGCAATTGCTGCTTTTATGGTTGCAGCTTTACTTGTAGCAGCCACCGCAGCTTGGCATTTACTAAAAGGTCGTCGGGACGAGTTGGTTAAAAAGTCATTTTCTATGGCACTTTGGCTGATTTTGATTTTAGCCCCCTTACAAGTCTTTGTTGGTGATGCACATGGTTTAAATACGCTTGAACATCAACCAGCAAAACTTGCAGCTATGGAGGGACATTGGGAGACCAATTATGATGAAGGTATGCCATTGTATTTATTTGGTATTCCGAGTATGCAAGAAGAACGTACCAAATATGCAATTGCAATTCCAAATCTAGGAAGCCTTATTCTTACGCACTCAATGAACGGCTCAGTTAAAGGCTTAAAAGACTTCGCACCTGAAGATCGTCCTAATTCAACCGTGGTTTTTTGGAGTTTCCGTATCATGGTTGGTTTAGGCATGTTGATGCTATTACTGGCATTTACAGGAGTATGGTTGAGAAAAACAGGGAAACTATTTGAAAGTAAATGGTTTCATCGTTTCGCATTATTGATGGGCCCATCAGGTTTTATTGCATTACTCGCAGGTTGGTTTACCACAGAAGTAGGCCGTCAACCATGGGTGGTCTACGGTGTTATGCGTACAAAAGATGCTCTTTCTCCTGTTTCAGCCGAGCAAGTGGGTTTAACTCTGATTATCTTTGTCGTGGTGTATTGCATTGTTTTTGGTATTGGCATTTATTACATGTTGAAACTTATGCTTAAAGGCCCTGAATTTATTTATAGCCAACAAGATGAAATTGGCGGTGTCGGTCATTTTAAAACACCTATGCGACCACTCAGTGCCGCAAATGAATATCTTGATGATAAAGATCAAGGAGCTTCTCCATGATTGATTTATCTTTAATCTGGATTGTAATTATTGCCATTGGCGTTTTCATTTATGTTGTACTTGATGGTTTTGATCTCGGTATTGGTATTTTGTTTCCATTCATCAAAAATCAGCAAGAACGAGATGTGATGATGAATACCGTTGCGCCTGTCTGGGATGGTAATGAAACATGGATGGTACTTGGTGGTGCTGGCTTATTTGCAGCATTCCCAATGGTCTATTCCGCAGTTTTATCAGCACTTTATCTACCAATTATATTAATGGTTATTGCGTTGATTTTTCGAGGTGTTGCTTTTGAATTTCGTTTCAAAGCAAATCGTAGCAAGCCCTTATGGGATGCGGCATTCATAGGCGGGTCAGTATTATCTAGCTTTTTACAAGGTGTAATTCTTGGTGCTTACATTCAGGGAATAAATATTGTCGATGGGCGTTATGCAGGTGGTGGTTTAGACTGGTTAACACCATTTTCACTGTTCACAGGTGTAGGTGTGGTAGTTGTTTATGCTGCACTCGGCTGTGGCTGGCTCATCATGAAAACGGATGATGTATTGCAAAGCGCTATGTATCGTTTAATGCCAAGGCTGATCATAGCATTGTTACTGATATTTATAGCGGTGAGTATATATACACCAATGGCACATCCAATAATTGCTGAACGCTGGTTTAATCCACCTCAACTTTTATATTTCAGTCCAGTTCCGATTCTAGTAGTGGTTTTCACCTTTTTAACGATTCGAGCTTGTCAAAAACATCAGGAGTCCATGCCTTTTTTATATACTTTGGCATTAGTGTTCTTAGCCTATACAGGTTTTCTGATCAGTATTTTCCCTTATGTTATTCCACCCTCTATTACCATTTGGGATGCGGCTGCTCCAGCCAATAGCCAACTATTTGCACTGATCGGTGCATTGATTCTAATCCCGATTATCATCATCTACACCATCATGGCATATTGGGTATTTAGGGATAAAGTACGTGTTGGCGATGAGGGTTATCATTAGGAGAAATTCGATGAGATTATCTCAATCACAATGGTTTATATTACTTTGGCTTATTGGCTTCTTCAGCTTACTTTTTATTGCAATAATATTTAGATTGCTTCTGCAACTAGCTTACTAAAGGAAGACCATGCATTAGCATGGTCTTTATTTTTGGCACGACTCTATAAATAGAATGTTCTGAAATACATAAAATGTCTAATACTCTTATAAAAAAATAATAAGGTAACTTATGATGACTCTCTAGTTTATAGTTATAAATAGACCAGATAAAGCACTTAAAATATTAGTTTAGGATAATAGTAATATGAAAATTCATACATTAACTGCTGCTCTATGCATTACAGGTAGCATTTTTAATGTAGTTCATGTTGGGGATACATATATCCACAAATTGCGCCTATTTATGTAAAAGCTAATCAACGGTATCAATTTGGGCTAACCACTACAGCAACTCAAGGTACGATAACAAAAGAACATTTAGCAAATCACCCATTACTACGTCCTGCTAAAGTACTAGAACCTATTCCTGATGAGGCCAAAAGATATTAAGGCTATTATTAATTTCACATAAATAACAGAGATAGTCTGTATACATCTCTACTACTTTATGAGAATTCTGAAAAAAATTACTTGTATTCCTTAATGATTTATAGAGATGCTCAGCAATAGTTTGCTGACAATTTACATGTAATGATGAATCTTCAACAGTTTGAGTATTTCCATTTTTTAAATGGTATAGTGTGAATAAACCCCTTTAACAAGAACTTTTAATAGTTGCCCCTGATCCTTAGAAATAATTATTTTCACACGAGCCAGATTTTTACTGCTCAAAAACTCAGCGGCTAGCTTCATATCTCCAAGAGTTGCTGATTATTCTACTTCTAGTACTTGTCGCTTCACAGCTAACTAGGTTTGATGCATTAAGGATTAAAATTGCTTACCTTGTTCCTCACCAATAAAAGCGTGCAACTTATCAACAACTATATACTTAAATTCCTATATATGGTATTCGTCGTGAGATCAGTAGTAATGGTTAGCCTGCTGGTACTACAATTCTGGTTTTCTCCAACTTAAAACGACTCATACATAGGCAAATCACGGAAACAGTTCCACATAAATAGTATTTACTCAATGCAACTTATTTCGAGTAAAGTCATAGCAATTATATTCCTGAATATAAATACTGATTTAATCATTGTCGATACTTGACCGACTGTTATGTATAAGAAACAGACTCTCATATTATCGAATTTGCATCCCTGATAAGCAAAAGACTTTTCAAACTGTTATTTGGGCCACAAAGTAGCCCCCTAGAACTAATACTATTTGCTCGTGAACACACTGTACTAGAATAGTTAAAAATATCAAACCTCATTGTTTTAAATGATTTTTTCTTCGATCAATAAAATCAGGACCTCGGAATGCTCGGCGCCACTCTGTTGGGGTGACTCTGAATTTTGACTTAAAATTTTGTCGGAATGAAATCGGTGATTGAAACCCAATCGCCTCTGACACTTTTTCAATACTATAATCTGTCGTCTCCAGCAGCTCTTGGCTTCGATGAAGACGCTCTGTGTTAATCCACTCACTTAGGGTCATTCCCGTACCCTTTAGAAAGTGACGCGTTAACGTTCGTCTGCTCATGCTGACAAATCCGGCCAGTGAGTCAAGATCATGAGGTTTATCTAGATTGCGGCGCAAGTATTCCATCAACTCATTCATTTTTTTGTCTCGAGAAGATGTTGGAACTGGACGTTCTATAAACTGAGCCTGACCGCCTTCTCGATAAGGGGGAACTACCATCCTTCTTGCAACTTTGTTGGCAATTGCCGAACCATAATGGCTGCGAATAATATCCAGACAACAGTCAATACCGGCCGCTGTTCCAGCAGAAGTAATAAGCCGTTCATCGCTAGAATAAAGCGAGTTACTGTCTAGGTTAACAGCTGGAAAACGTTCAGTGAAGTCGTTTTCATATTCCCAGTGTGTGGCTGCGCGGTGCCCATCAAGCAAACCTGTATAAGCAAGTACATAGGTACCCAAACAAAGCCCCACAACTTCCGCACCACGCTGCCAAGAATTGATCAGTTTATCCAACAGTGCCTGAGAGGGTTTTTCAGCAGGATTGTTCCAATAAGGTACGATAATAATGTCTGCCACATCTAGTCTCTCAAGTCCAAATTCCACATTGATAGACAGGCCTATATCAGATTGGATCATGCCTGGCTTCTCAGCACAGATTTCGACGCGAAACATATCTGGCTCTGGCATTGATGGTCCGAAAATTATACAGGGCACTGAAAAGTGAAATGGACTGAATCCGGCCGTGGCAATTACGGCAACTGTCAAAGCAGACATAATGTTTACCTTTCCATAAATGGTAGCCACCAGAGCTTCGGTGGTTGGTATGCTGATTTTAACTGACCACGTAGAACAGGTAGCCAGCGGTTATAACATTTCCCTTAAGTCATACATATGATCTATTAGAAAGCAAGAGTCTCTCCATCTGCTGGAATAAGCACATGATCTTCGATACCGTGCTCAAACGTAAACTCACGTAACTCTGCACGGGTAAGCAGGCAGTGATTAACCGCCTCCATATGCGAAGCAATAATAGTCGCTGTTGGCAGAATCCTATGCGTGCGCAGTGTGTCCTCTTTCCCCATGATAATCGGACCATAGAGTTCGTTAACAGCATAACCAGTATTTAGCACCACTATATTTGGCTGGAAACGCTTTAAACTTTTTACATAAGGTTTTACCCAGATGGTATCCCCTGCAATATAAAGCGTTTTCTCACTATGGTGCATAAATACTAACCCGCATGCATCCCCCAGTAAATCGCCGGATTCAGCATCAGTGTAAAGCTCATTACTACCGTGCTGACCATCAGTTTTGTAAATTGTCATCCCATCCACGAAATGGTTTTCATCTTTCAGCTCACGAATATTGAGAAAACCCTGAGAACGGATCAACACTGCATCACTTTCATCCTGTACATAAATAAGCATATCTTTAGGCACAGCTTGCTGTGCTGCTTCGTCCCAGTGATCAGCATGTGTGTGCGTTAAGACCACAGCATCAACATTCAGCAAATCTTTTACCGCTATAGGTAACGCTACCATGGGGTTACGAAGATATGGACGAGCACTTCCAGCAAAACCATCCCAAGCGTCTTTTTCTGCCAGCATAGGATCAATCAAAAATTTTTTACCAGCATATTCCAACAGAAGAGTAGCATTACGAACTTGCGTTAACTTCATTTCTTACTCCAGTGATTCATTAGGTTTTAAGCCACAACCAGCCCGTTCACTTTTAACGAGCAACGTGGCTAAGCATGGGATCTAATATAGGATGTAAGCTCGGGAAATCGTGACATGCTTATGAGACACTAGTCGATGAAATCAGGCCAAATAAAGAGAATCTAGTACTCGGCTGTACTGTCTGCAGCTGATTGGACTCCTAACGGCCTTATTTTTGCATCAGCCTAATCGTAAACTTTTGATTCCAAGTTAACCACAACATCGGCACAGCCAAACAGATGATCCAAGGAACTAGAATAAGGTGCATGGTTTTCCAACCAAATAGATTCAGCAGAGGACCAGCACCCAGCGAACAAATAACGCTGAAGATGAAGACACTCATATCATTTGCCGCCTGAGCAACGCCCTTTTCACCTGTAGAGTAAGTTGTTGCTAGTAGACTAGTACCCCCAATGTAGAGAAAATTCCAGCCTATTCCCATCAGGATTAGCGCAGCAGCAAAAAATCCCCACGTAACTCCTGAAAGCACCACAATGATATATGCAATCAGAAGCAGGATTCCTACCAGCATAATTTTAATAACACCAAATCGGTCGATGAGTTTTGCTGTGAAAAAGGAAGGGATGAACCGACCTAATATATGTAGCTGGATGACAGCAGCGATTTGCGAGAGGTCAAAACCATAATGCTTCATTGCAATAGGTGTCGCTGTCAGACCCAACACCATAATGCCAAATCCCGAAGCACCAGAAAAAAGGGCGACAAGGTAAGCTGGCTGAGAAATAACTTTTATCCACGGGCGACTTAATACCTGCTCAGTTAAATCACTTGACTGCATGGGTATTTGTAAACGTGACAATAGAAGTAAACCCAGCGAAGCCAGTATACCCATAAAGAGGAAGGAACCCATATAAGCCACGCTGAATAGTGTACTTCCAATGCTAGCAAGAAATGGGCCTAACAGGGCTGCGATGACCCCGCCAGCTAGAACTAGTGAAATAGCCTTGGTGCGAAATACTGGAGGAGCAATTTCAGCCGCAGCAAAACGATAAAACTGCGCAAATGCCTGATATATACCCAGAAAGAGCATTCCGAGACACAACAACATGAACGAATGCTGGATCATTGCCACTATAGAAATGATGGCTGCCACGACTCCACTTAGAGTACCAGTAATGAACCCCGCTTTTCTGCCTACCCGACTCATCCATAAAGATGCAGGAAACATCACAAGTACGGTTCCTAGGCTTGCCATTGAAATGGGGACAGTAATTAGTGAAGCGTTAGGCGTCAAGAGCGCTCCGGCAAGTCCGCCGATTGTCATTATAAGAACTGATATCGACTGAAATATGGCCTGCGAACCTGCAAGTATCAAGACCTGCCGATGCATATTACTCATTTTATTAAGCTCCGGAACAAAATTAGAGACGAGCAGAGTGTCAAATCCTCATCAGCCTGCTCCAAGGAAATTAATTACGCAGAAATTGGCTGGGTTTAAGTGATAGGCAGATACACCAGCCATGTTATTTACAACTGAACCTACAATCTGTTTAGGTAAGGAATATAAGAAAAGTGGGCATTCATGTGTGAGAAGGCTAGCAGCCAATTATCAATGAAAACGGGTCATATTATTCAGATTAGATAAATATCAACAAAAGCAGATATGGCTAAAGCACGAATACATGGTAGCTAAGGCGGCAGAATGCTTTCAAAATTAGGAGAATTCGATAAAACCTATACTATTACGAATAAAAATTCAGAAGGCTTTACCTAAGATTGTTTAAGTAGTTCAAGGAATTGAGACTATGCTGAAAGATAAACCGAAGGCTCAGGGAATAAAATATTTAATACCTATACGTATGCGGAACTGATTATCATGGTTTTTATCCCGATCAAGCCAAGCAAGTTCAGTATAAGGCATCCATTTTTTACTCACCCAGTATTGAGCGCCCAAGTTATTTTCCCAGTGAGCCTTTCGGCCATTAGGTGCCTTAAAATTACCAGTATTAACATTATATTGAGAGTTTAAAAAAAGTTTAAAATTATTGGCGGCCTGATAATTTATAAAGAGGTCCAGTTGATGAACATCATTATACGACCTTACCTGATTGAGATCATTTTCTCTGTGCGTCATATGGTTATAGCGATAGCGTTCTGCAATAGATATTTTATTCGAGAGTATATGATTAAGCATCACAGAACCTGCGATTTTCGTCCCTGCTGAATTGACATCCATGAGCGCACCGGGCACCACTGACCAGTTGTCGCTAAGCCTAATAGGGTACCACCCTTCAAACTCCTGAAAGCTACTTTTAAACTGATTAAAGTCTTTTCCCATGTCATAAAGTGATGAAGCAAGAAATACCGCTCCACTATCAAATTCATGCCCAACACCGATTTTATACTGATTTGTCTCAGCACCAGTAATGTGGGCATAACGGGTATCTACCCAACTTGATGAAGCATTGACATAAAATGGGAGAGAAAGCAGCATTAAGCTTGAAACAAAAATATTTAACTTCATTTTTCACCTAGAGGTTATAGGTTTTTTTGGATTAATATAAATTACATGTTGAGAGTTTTTACTGTGATGCTAATGAAGGACAAGAAACGATAGTATTGAGCCAGTTTGTTTTTAGCTGTGCGGCTTTTTTGTATTGCAATCCATTCACTGAAAATAATTTAAATAATAACAGCTTGTGGATTGTTTCTAGCATGAGAACCTGCAACGACCAATTTCTAGCAATTCATGCTTTTCATTTTGATGGAACTCTGAATAATTCCTCCTGCAGGTAACGGGATCAAGCGCATTGAGCACTGCCATGAAGCTGTAAATCCAGTAGGTTTGAATTACCTGATGAAAGCAATTGTCTTAAATGCACGCAGCGAGCGAGGCGTTATATTATGGCTGTATGTCATAAGTTATGGGGCAAGGGGTAAATTTGTTATGCGTTTTTATAAGCATCATGGGAATTGGTGTTATTTTTTACTTGTTTTGATAACGGGGAATAAAAAAACCAGTCATCTATGACTGGTTTTTAGCTTGGGTGACCATACTATTTAGTATGTAACCACATCTCCGTCGTTCGGCACTACGACGCGGTCACCAAGTTTGTTTTCTTTGACATATGCACGCATCTCAGCACGAGTCACTGCCGTATGGTTCACGGCATCCATATGTACGGTTATGATTTTTGCTTTCGGTGACATTTCGTAAGCGTGGCGAACATCTTTAGTTCCCATAATAATCCCTGTATCAGGGAACATTAAGCTACGGGCATCGCCAGTATTCAGGATCATAACATCTGGCTTGTATTTAGTAATTGCTTTGTTGACATCGGCATTCCATACAGTATCACCAGCTAAATATACTGTTTTATGACCTTTTGCTTTGAACACAACCCCCATGGCTTCCCCTAGCAATTCACTTAACGGTGAAGCGTACATTTCATCGGTACCATGTGCACCGTGAGTCTTAGTAAGCGTGACATCACCAAACTGCATTGACTCATTTAGGACTTTCACATTTTTGAAGCCTTGGCTACGAATTAATTTCGCATCATCCTCATGTTGAGCGATAATTAGAAGATCCTTCGGTAGTTTCTTTTGTGCCTCGTCGTCCCAGTGATCCAGATGCGTATGTGTGACAATAACTGCCTCTACACCTTTATAGACATCTTTAACACTCATCGGTAGTTCAATTAATGGGAATCTTAATTGACTGTTATGGGATCCCTCAAAGCCAGGATAGGTATCTTTTTTTGATAACATTGGGTCAATGAGGAATTTTTTATTCGCAATCTCAACCTTACCAGTGGCATTTCGAATTTGTTGATAGCCATCGCTAGCGAATGCGGTAGAAATAAGTGCAGAGCTCAGAACAACAGTGGTAAATATATTAAGCAATTTCATTTCTTACTCCAAATAGATATTGTTAAATAGAAAGACTTTTTAACAATGCTATTCCATGATTAATAAGTTATTGTTTTTAGTCTCGCTTGTGCAGGAGGACTATGCGAAATAACTTATGGTCGTTAGAGTAAGTATGTCTAATCATAATCAATCATTCCATATTAACAGGGTCATTCATCGATGAAATCAGGCCATTCTTTCTATTAACGGAATGTATTTCTAAAACTTATGATTTTTTACCGATTCTGAAAACTTTTTCTGCTGCTGATCCTAAAATTTGTATTGCTGTAAATCATAAAAAAGTTAGTCATGCGTTTAAAAATTGATAGGGGGACAAATAAGTTACCCCTATCAATTTACTCAATCAAATACTACAACCATTAATGCCACAGCTTTGACCCTCTGTGATCACTAATTCATTCTGCTTTTCTTCCCATACCTGCTCTAATGCACTTAAAAAAGTTTCTATAGGCTGAGCACCACTGATTGAATATTTATTATTTATAATGAAAAGCGGCACTCCACTAGCACCCATCGCATGTGCACTGGCTTCATCTTTTAAAACTTCTTGTTTCAACGAAATATTACTAAAGGCACTGTTAGCTTCTTCACGAGGAACTCCAACTTCATTAGCAAGCTCAACCAACCCCTTATGATCAAAAATAGACTTACCTTCAGTTATGCTTGCCTTAAAAAACTTTTCTGTTAATAGTTCACCAACACCCTTCTGTTGCGCCAACTTTACAATGGCATGGGCATCTAAAGTATCGCCAAAAAGCATACTATTAAAGTTATAGATCAGACCTTCTAGCTCACCTGCACTTTTTACATGGTTCATCATCGCATCAGCGCCACTTTTCCCACCAAATTTTTTATACAATGCATCTTTAAAAGGCTGTGGTGTAAGGCCACTTGCTAGACGGTAACTATGATATTGGATAGTTACCTGATTCTTATGTTCAAAGGCATCCAAACCTTTCTCAAATCTTTTTTTAGCAATCCAGCACCAAGGGCAAACAAAATCTGACCATATATCTACGGTAATTTGCGAAGGTAGAGTTTTCATAAATATCTCAGTAAATTCATTAGATGTTTAAAAACAAAGAAGTTTTAATGCCTAGTGTCAAAAATTAACTAGGCACCCCATTGTTTATTTGCCGTTATAATCTGGATAATCTGTATAGCCTTTTGCTGGAGATCCACTTACGCCGTAGTATGTTGTGCGATCACTTTCCGCCAAGGGCCATTTATTCTGCATCCGCTCGACTAAATCGGGATTAGCAATATAAGGGACACCAAAAGCAATTAAATCGACCTCACCTTTTTCTAATGCCGCCTCAGCACTTTGTTGATTAAAACCACCAGCTGCGATAATAGTTCCAGAAAAAGTTTCTCTGAATAAAGTTTTAAAATTTTGGGCTTCTAAAGGTGCTGTTTCATAAGTTGGTTGATAGTACAAATGCACATAGGCCAATTTACGTTTACCAAGAGCTGACGCAATATTTGCCCAAGTATCAACCTCTCCTTCATAAGGCGCCAAGTCATAAATACGACCAAAAGGAGAAACTCGCACAGCCACTTTGTCATGGCCAATTGCTTGGGAAATAGCATCAATAGTTTCTAGAAGAAAACGTTGGCGATTCTCAACAGTTCCGCCATATTGATCTGTTCGGTTATTTAACTCAGTACTGAGAAACTGGTCAAAGATGAATCCATTTGCAGCCATAATTTCAATGCCATCAAATCCTGCTTCAATTGCTAATTGTGCAGATTTAACAAAATCATGAGTAACACGTTTGATTTCTTCAGTTTCTAAAGCTCTAGGTTTACTTGGCTCAACCGGACCGGGTTCACCCGAATCAGTATATGCAAATACTGTAGTGTTGGTTGCTGGAATAACTCCAGAAGATACAGGTACTTGATTATCAGGTAAAACTGAAACATGCGACATTCTTCCCACATGCCAAAGCTGAGCAAAAATACGACCACCTTTTGCATGCACTGCTGCAGTAACTTTTTTCCATCCTTGCATTTGTTCATCATTATATAAACCAGGCGTATATAAATAACCACGCCCTTCTTCAGAAACAGGCAAGCCTTCAGTAATGATTAGACCTGCGGAAGCTCGCTGGGAGTAATAAAGCGCAGTAAGTTCATCTGCAACACCGTTCAATGTTCGCGTACGAGTCATAGGCGCCATTACTACTCGGTTTTTTAATTGAATATCCACCAAATTATGGGGAGTGAATAATTTATTCATCACAGACCTCTAGAGAGATTTACAGATAATTAAGAAATTTCTTTAACCACACTCATCAATCAATGAATGACTCAGGTAATGACCTGTTTGTGAAGTACAAGATTTGCACTCCCTCATTCCTATTGCACAAATGACAAGTTGATGCCACTATATCAACCAACTAGTAGGTAGGCAATAGTATTTTTAATTTAACCTGAATTTAATGTCGGTTAGCAATTGATTGAATACTATCCTTTAACTGAATTCTGAATCTGTAAATACAGAAAAGAGGAAGTTTTATAATGCGTAAATTACACACTTTAAATGAAGATACCTTTCATGAAATTGAATGGAAAGAAGGTTTAGCAGTAGTCCGTTTTTATGCTCCTTGGTGTCCACCGTGCCACAATAGCGAAAAATTATTTAATACTTTTGTGGAAAGTATTGAAGATAATGTAATTGTCGGAACAGTTAATGTTGATCAGGCACCTATTTTAACAACCCGTTATAATATATGGGGTTTACCATCTGTTTTAATGTTCAAAGATGGGCAATTAATCCATCGTATTGTTGGAGTAAAACCTATATCCGATTATCAAAAAGCTTTAGATGAACTCATAAAATCTGAATCAAACAATGATGAGAAAAACGAAGCAAAGAGTTCCATTGGTACTCTTTGTTTAACGAAATCTGAGATTAAAGCTGAATAATTTTCTAAACTATTTTCTGTTAGTACTTGACATTTAAAATTAGCCCATATAATCTACAAACCAACTAGTAGGTAGGCTACTTTTAATCGATATTAATGATTAGGTGATCTTATGAGTGAGCAACAATTTAAAGGCCAGAAACTTCTCGTCATTGGTGGCACTAGTGGCATTGGTTTAGAAACAGCAAAGAAAGTTGCTGAACAAGGTGGGACTGTAGTAATTGTTGGCAATCGCGCAGATAAAGCCGAGACAGCCCGTAAACAATTAGTTGCTATAACAAGTGAAGAACAAGTTTTTGCACTGACTGCTGATTTAACAAATTTTGATAGTGTTCAAAAGTTAATTAGCAAATTGGATAGTGAACATAAAGACATTAACTTATTAGTTAATTCAGCAGGAATTTTTTATCCTAAAAGCTTCCTAGAGCATTCGCTAAGTGACTATAACAATTTCCTAGACCTGAACCGCGCATTTTTCTTTATTACTCAACAAGTTGCTTCATCAATGGTTGCACAAAATAAAGAAGGATCAATTGTAAATGTTTCTGCCGTTGCAGCTCGCCAAGCTATCGAAACTGTCACAGCATCTGCCTATTCAATGGCAAAAATGGGTTTAGAAGCTATGACTCGTCATGTGGCTGCAGAGCTAGCAGAACATGGAATTCGAGTAAATGCTGTTAGCCCTGGAATGGTGGAAACCCGTATTTTCGAAAGATTTATTCCTTCAGATCAATTAGATAATGCACTTCAAGATTTCAATAGTTTTCATCCCTTAGGAAGAAATGGTACCCCAAATGATGTAGCAGAAACTATCGTATTCCTTCTTTCCGAAAAAACATCTTGGGTAACTGGTGCTATTTGGGATGTTGATGGTGGTGTCATGGCATCAAGAAAACTAGGCAAATAATATTTAATAAATGATGAGGTTTCAAAAATGAACGGTGAATGGACTAACAGATTATCTGCATTAGTTAAAAATATTGGTAATTTTGCAAAAGCAAATAAACCCGTTGCCACTGCTTTTCACAACTTAGAAGTTGCGACGCGTGAAAATAAAGTACTCGACGCAAAAACTCACGAGTTAATTGCGTTGGCAGTAGCAGTTACTACGCGTTGTGATGGTTGTATATCAGCTCATGCGGGCGCAGCTAAAAAAGCAGGCGCTACAAAAGAAGAAGTTGCGGCAGCTTTAGGAACTGCTATCGCTTTAAATGCTGGTGCAGCCTATGTTTACTCAGCACGAACTTTAGATGCTTATGACGAAATGTAACTTCACTAGAGGTTACATAAACAAGCTTAGTAATGGGGAAATTATTCTCCATTCACCAAAATTTATATCTTAATTGGAGTTCTATAATGAACAATGTAGTGAATGAAATTGATCTAAATGCTTTTCAACAATTTGCAGATAGAGTAAGCCAGAATCCTACCACTTCAAAAGCTCGTTTTAACGTACAAACAAGATGGGCGGGTCAAACACGTTCTGTTTCCACTGTGAAATCTTATGAACTTTTTGGTAAGACTTATGAACGTAACTTCCATATAGCTGCTGATGAACCTCATGAAATTTTAGGAACAGATAGTGCACCTAACCCACAAGAATTATTGATGGCGGCACTTAATGCATGTCTTACAGTTGCTTATGTAGCTATTGCTGCTACTAAAGGTGTCAAGATTAATTCATTAGAAATTGATACTTCTGGAGAGCTGGATCTCAGAGGTTTCTTAGGCTTAGATGAAAAAATTAATCCTGGATATGATGAAGTCCAATACACTGTAGTTATTGATACAGATGGGACACAAGAACAATTGGATGAAATACATAGTGCTGTTCTTAAAACTTCACCAAATTTCGCCAATTTTTCACGATCAATTCAAATGAAACCGCAATTAGTGATTGCAAACAAATAATATGTGATGGGTGGCATACTCGTTAATCTGATGATTCATCTTTAACAACAATGCTATAGTATGCCGCCAAATCTCTCTAATCTGGGAACTACGAATATGACCATTGATACTCGCCAAAGTTTAATTAACTCAGCAGAGCTTATGTTGAGATCAAGAGGTTATGCTGCTTTTAGTTATGCTGATTTAGAGAAGATTGTTGGAATTAAAAAAGCCAGTATTCATCATTATTTTCCCAAAAAAGAAGATTTAGGAATTTTAATAGTCGAAACATATATTGAACAGACTATTCAAGATTTTGAAAAAATCGAACGTGATTTTCCTAATGCATTCGGACGCCTTTGTGCCTTTGCTTCCTTATTTAGAAGCTCAATGTCTGAAGGAATGTTACCGTTATGTGGAGCTCTTGCTGCTGAAATGGCTGTTTTACCAGAGAGCATGCAGGAGTTAACTCGAAAGTATTTTGAAATCCAATTATCTTGGATAGAAAAAATCATCCATTTAGGTGTAGAAAATGGAGAACTTGCCGAAGGTGATGCAAATCAGCAAGCCTTTCAATTATTGAGTTTAATGGAAGGAAGTAGTTTTGTAAGATGGGCAATGAATAAAGGGACAGAGCTTGATCCTAAGGTAATAGGAAAAATTGTTGGCGTGCTTTCTTAAGATTAGCTCAGATATTTAAATCTTTTTAATTCAAATATCTAATCTATTTCTAATAAAAGTAAATAAATATAGGAATGCTTTAAATAAAGCATTCCCTTTATATTCGTCCATATATAGCACCCGCTATGACTATCCCAACAAAATTAGTTTAATTTTTATGTCAGATGAAATATCCATCGGACAATCTCTAATTTTATGGTAGTACTTTAAATATTAGTCTACCTAAATGGGAGTGCCCCTATATGGTAGGTTACAACATTCAGAATAATAAAAAAATTTATGGCTTACATGCCACTACTATTATTAGTTTGGCTCAATTATTGGCCACATCATTGTGGTTTAGTGCAAATAGTGCAGCAATAGATTTAATGCAACAATGGCAAATAACAGTTGCAGATATTGGTTGGATTACCAACGCTGTTCAAGCAGGATTTATCATTGGAACTTTTGTATTTGCTTATACAGAAATAGCAGACCGCTTTAAAGCCAGCCATATTTTTGTTTGTTCAGCACTATTAGGCGCCTTTTTTAATTTCTGCTTTGCATCGTTCGCCCATGGACTTATGGACGCCCTTATTTACCGTTTTCTCGTGGGATTATGTCTCGCAGGAATCTATCCAATCGGAATGAAACTTATCGTTCTATGGGCACCTCATCAGGCTGGGCAAGCACTAGCGAAATTAGTTGCTATGCTGACATTAGGTACAGCTCTTCCCTATTTTATTAATAGTTTACCCATTCATTTTGCATGGCAAACAGTCATGATTTGTTCTTCAAGTCTTGCATTGATTGCAGCCTTGTTAGTTTACCAATTAGGAGACCCAACAGTCTCTCCCAAACCACAAAATATAGTGTCATCAGGTGGTACTTTTCAGGTTTTCAAAATTCGAAAATTTCGTGCAGCTGCTATAGGCTATTTTGGTCATATGTGGGAATTATATGCCTTTTGGACGATTATTCCTTTATTTATTGCTAAATCAGGTATTCCAGAAAAATTGGGATACAACAACATTTCGCTCCTTACTTTTTTTGTAATGGCATGTGGAGCAATTGGTTGCTTGGTGGGCGGATATCTTTCTAAATATATAGGTAATAGATATGTTGCTATAGGATCTTTATCTATCTCAGGTTTTAGTTGCTTGGTATTTGCTCTAGGCTGGCGTTTTTTACCTGCGTGGTTCTTATTGGTTTTATTTGCGATCTGGGGAGCATCTGTTATTGCAGACTCACCGCAATTCTCTGCGCTTTCCGCCCAATCTTGTCCATCCGAAAAAGTTGGTGCGGCATTAGCTATTCAAAATTCAATTGGTTTTACACTGACTATCATATCTATTGCATTGACAACCTATGCCTTTGAAATAATTGGCTTGGATTCAGCATGGATATTATTGATTGGCCCCATTCTAGGTGTTGCTGGATTCTACTATTCAGCAAATAAAGGAGTTATCCATGTCTAAACATTACGATTATATTGCAATTGGTGGAGGCAGTGGCGGTATAGCCTCTGTAAATCGAGCAGCCATGTATGGAAAAAAATGTGCATTAATTGAAGCGGGAGATATTGGTGGCACATGCGTTAATGTTGGCTGTGTCCCTAAAAAAGTGATGTGGTACGCTGCTCATATTGCTGACGCAATTCGTCAATATGCGCCATCATATGGTTTTACTACGGAAGTAAAATCATTTGATTGGCAGAAACTCATTAAAAATAGACAGGCGTATATCGAAAGAATTCATAGCTCTTATAACAATGTACTCAGTAAAAATAATGTTGATGTCATACACGGGTTTGCAAAATTTATTGATAAAAACACAATTGAAGTAAACGGAGATTTATTAACAGCTGATCACATTCTCATAGCTACTGGTACAGAAGCGAGTTGGCCTGCAATTGAAGGAGCTGACCATGGTATCGACTCAAATGGCTTTTTTGATTTAGAAGTATTACCAAAACGTACCGCGATTGTGGGTTCAGGATATATTGCAGTAGAAATAGCTGGTGTCCTCAAATCATTAGGTTCAGATGTCCAGCTTTTTATTCGACGCGAAAAACTCCTACGTAATCTAGATCAGTTCTTAGGAGAAGCATTACTAGAAATTATGCAAAGTGAGAATATTAAAATTCATAAAAATGCTGAAATCAGTAAAGTAACAAAATTAGAAGACGGTTCTATCATGTTGCATTTAAAAGATGGAACTCAACAAGTTGTAGATTGTCTTATTTGGGCTGTTGGAAGGAAACCCAATACCAAAGCTCTCCAACTTGAATTAACAAATGTAAAATTGGATGAACAAGGGTTTATCAAAGTTGATAAGTTCCAAAATACAACACACGCTGGTATTTATGCAGTTGGAGATATTACTGGAAAGGTTGAATTAACACCTGTTGCAGTTGCTGCCGGACGTAGGCTCTCAGAACGGTTATTTAATAACAAGCCTAATGAATGCTTAGATTACAACAATATCCCCACTGTAGTATTTAGTCACCCGCCTATTGGAACAGTTGGATTAACCGAAGAACAAGCGATTGAAGAATTTGGCAAAGATATGGTTACAGTATACAAATCTTCATTTACAGCAATGTACGACGCAGTGGCACAACATAAACAACTCACTAAAATGAAGCTTATATGTGTTGGTGTAGAGGAAAAAATTGTTGGTATCCACGGGATTGGTATGAATATGGATGAAATTCTACAAGGCTTTGCAGTCGCTCTAAAGATGGGGGCAACTAAAAAGGACTTTGATAATACCGTTGCTATTCATCCTACATCATCTGAAGAGTTCGTGACGATGCGTTAGTTATATTCTTAAATGAATAAGTAAATGGTTTCATGTCTATTTGTAAAATTAGAGCCTAATTGTTTATTTAATAAAAAAGTTCTCAAATTGAGAGCTTTTTTATTGCCTTTACACTAATCGAAACATAAAGCAGGTAACAATAGGGTTTATATTTTTAAAAGTGAAAATTCTTTTAATTTAAATTATGACGATTTAGTGGAGAGTCTGAAAAAAGCTTGCATCTCTGGGCCTCCATATGGCTACCCAATTACTGGTTTTAGACATTCAAAATCAGCAGGTTTATCTGAGGGGGAAATCAACTTTACAAGATACTTTCAGAAAAATTACTATTAATGAGATAATGAACCTTAAAAGGAACATGAGGGCAAGCCTAAATATATTTTTTATTTTAAAAATAATTTTACTACCATTTTTAAATTTCTTTAAAATACTGGACTAGGTTTTTGGCTTGCATTTTTCCTAAGCTTTCATCAGATAATTTTTCCAATATATTCTCAAGTTCCTGTATCACTTGTTGTCTATAGGAATATTTATTCTCAATAGAAAGTTGAAATATCTGACAAGTATAATCACGAATGTTATTAAAAATATTAGACTGTTTCTCAAGTCTTAATTCTTGCTCTATATTTAATAGGATGTAAGCTGCCAATAATTCCAAAATACCCAATTTAAATAATTGGTTGGATTTAATCGTATTTTTTTGATAAGCACTTAAGAAAAATAGTTTTTCCCCAATATTTTTATTAAATTTCTCATGACTATATCTTTTATATTCTCCAATTTTTTTTATTTCCTCAGCAATATCATGGATAATTCTTTTCTGCAATATAAAAGGTGATATTTTCGGAATTAATTGAAAAAAGAGTGCAGTAATCAGCATACTTAAAGCCATTGATAACCCCATTACTAAAGATTGATCTATGGCAAATTTCATATGGTTACTCGGTTGAACTAATGTAATCATTGAAAAACAAAATCCTAATCCATAAGGTGTTATTGATGGATTAGTCATTGCCATTAAACCAATAAATAAAAAGGGTAAAAAAATCAGTAAAAATATTTCTAAATAACCAGTCATACTGGCTGCGCTTCCTAATACTATTAACAAAGCAAAAGGAATTGATAATAAAGCACCTTTACAAAGTTTTATAACAATAAGACTTGGATTAGGAGCATGAACAAACATTTGGGAAAATAAAATAGGTAAAATTACCATCATTAACAAACTTGAAGCTCCATCATTTACAACCCAAATTGCAACACACATCAGATAAGTCACAACAACTCGAAATGATGATACAAAACCAAATAATATATCACGATGACTTTTTAAACGTTGAGCATAATACTTTGATGCATCTGAGCTCCATCGTTGACTTTCGAGCTCAGCCAACAGAATATTTTCATAAATTTCAAATATATTATAAAGGGTATTTTTTAGATATAGATCTTCTAAATGATCCAGCTGTAATTTGATGAGTTGAATTCCATTATGATGGGCAATTAAGTTTTGTTGTAAGCATACTTTTTTAAATTGACCCAATAAAGGATTAATTTTCTGTTGTTTAGAAATAACATTCAATGATTTTGTCAGAGCAATTAGCTGCATACTCTGATTAATCATATATAATGCACGTCGCATATTAGAGCGATGTTCATAAAAACTGGGGCTAGAATCATCATTAATAAGAATTATTATTCCCAATAATATTTTCAACTGTTGTTCTTTATCTTCTGGATTTTTTTCGGGATCAAAACTCAAAATTAAGTAAGTTTGTAAATGAGTGACTAGTAACTTTGTATGTGAAGCTAGAATATCTTTCATGCGCAATGGAAAAAGCAAAGCACTGGAAAATATAGCACACCCAGCCCCTACCATTACTTCACTAACTCGGGCAAAAGCGATATTAAAAATAGTTTGACTGCTGATCATCTCAATATGCGAAATTGCAAATAAAACAATCATATTGGCTGTAATTGGAATTAGGGCTAGACCGAAAACAAAATTGGCATGCCTGACCGTTACTCCAAAATAGGAAGTGATAGCAACTATCAATGTTAATAGACCAATTGCTAAAACAGGGGTATGAATGAAATAATCCAGAATAAGAAAAGCCAACACTGCTCCCACCAGTGAACTAGCTACCAAGAACAATGCCTTTTCCATAACAAAACCAGAATGGGGTCTGGCCTGCAACATCACCGCAGGAATCGCAGCCCAAAATGGATTATCTAAAGCTAGATACATTGCAATGCTTAACGCCATGCCAATTGCAACGATCCCCTTTAATGCAAACAAAAGGGTTGCTTTATTAGGCATTAAAAAATGTTCTAAAGTCGGAGATAGCATTTGCCTATTCATGGATTTTTCTCCAATTCTATGGAGACGGTCATCCCTGCACTGATTAGTGTGTTTTTAGGAAAATGGTCTAACTTAATATCGACTGGAATCCTTTGTGAAAGTCTCACCCATGTGAAAGCTTGTTGAACATTTGGCAACAATTGTTGATCGGTATTTGTATTATTATTTGCAATTCCTTTAGCTATACTTCGAACTGTACCTGTTAAGGGATCAGTATGATTCATTATGGTAAGTTTGGCTTTCTGTCCAACATGAATCAGGGGCAACTTGGTTTCTTCGAAATATCCTGTCACATAAAATGAATCTTTTTCAACGATAGATAATGCTGCCTTTCCCTGAGTAACATAATTTCCCTGACTTAAACTGATATTTGTGATTGTACCGTTGACTGGCGCATAAACTTTAGTACGGGCAAGATTAATTTTAGCCGTAGCAAGTTCTGCCTGGCTCAACTCATACTCAGATTTGGTTAACGCCATATTCATTCTGGCGTTATCCAATTCTTCCGCACTAATAGCACTACCTAAAGATTTACGTCGTTGATATTGTGCTTTGGCTAAATTCCATGTCTCTAAAGCGTGCCGCATTCTTGCCTGCTGTTCTGTAACCTCTGCCCCATAACGTTTGCTGTCCATAGTAAAGATCAGGTCACCCTTTTTAACCTCCTGATTATCCTGTACATGAAGTTGGGTTACCCAACCTGAAATATCAGGTGCAATTGTAATAATATTGGCACGAACCCTGCCATCTCTTGTCCATGGAGAATGTAGATAATGATTCCATATCCACATCAAGGCAAAAGCCGCAATCACAATCAACATGGTCGTAGTTAGTATTCTGCGTATATTGAAAGCCATGAAATTATGCTCCAAAGACATACATGAATAAGGCGAGATAGCTGATAAAAACCAGAATATTGAGCCATGCTCGCTGAACTAAGAATTGAGCAATAACATGCTCAGGCAGAATAAAGTGGGTGATGATAGTGGCGATCAATGCCATAATGGTAAAAATCGCCATAGGAGTAAATAACAGGTCGCCCATAGCAAACTCTTTAAGCATGAGCTAACACCACTTTGAAAATATAAACTGCGGATAGATTGCAATTAATAAAAAAAATCATAACTTTGCAATCGTATTTAGTACTGATTGGCGGTCAATATTGATATCTGCTAATGCTAAATGATCAAACAACCAATCCATTGCCTCTTCAATCTGAGTGAAGTTATCGTTTGGGATTCCCAGTCGAGACTTACTTCCCCGCTGATTCTCCGTAGTTTCTGGTAGGACATTCGCCATCGCAACAACGGATTGTTGGATATTTTCACGATTATTTTCCATCCACTGTTTTGTCTCTTGACCGCTTCCATCAGGTCGTTGTAGGGCATTTTCATTTTTATATATTCTTAAGGTGACAAATTTTTGTTTCTTCTTAAACCAACGCGTCCATTGAGTAAAAAAAACCTTTTGTTGCTCAATGGTTGGTGCTGAATCAAAAACTGTAATCACTAAAGGAAAGTGAGTTAAATCATTTGTAATCATAAAAAATACTCAATTTCGGTACACTGTACCAAAAATACTACACCCTTTTTCACTGTACCGCAATGTGGTATGCTGTACCAATACTAAAAGATTAATAATAGAGGTTGTTTATGAATGATGTGGTAAATCCAAAAGATGAAGAAAAAAATGGAAATGTGCAGGCGCTTATAAAAGCTGTAAATATTCTCAATTTGCTAGGTAAAAATTCAGAAGGAATGAGCTTAGGGGAAATTGCTCAACAAATCGATTTACCTCGCTCTACAGTGCAGCGTTTAGTCAATACTTTAGAATCCGTTCAATATATTCGAGTAGAGGGTGAACGTGGCATTTCTTTAGGTTCCGCACTATTACGTTTAATTTCTTCAAGTCATTCAGAATTAATTTCTATTACTAGAACTTGGTTGCGCCATATAAAAGACGATACAAATGAAACTGTGGTTCTTTCTATAAATAGCAGGTCACAACTCTTAATTATTAATCGACTCATTTCTGACAGAGAACTACAAGTCACACCACGTTTAGGAGCAAACATTCCACTATATGGTTCTGCGGCAGGCCTTGCCTTACTATCATTAGAAAGTGATGAGCAAATTATTGAGATTTTAAAAAGTGAAACAGTGCAGGATTATAGCTCTGAATATCCTAAACCTAATATTCTAGCGTTATTGGAAAAGATCCATCTCATCCAAGATAAGGGTTTTGCAATTAGTGATGATATTTCTCTGGAAGGAATTATGACAATTGCAATTGCCATCAAGAGTATTGTAGGTAATTTTGCAATTTCATTACCTGTACCAACCGTCCGTTTTCAAAAGAATTGTGACCAGTATTCTGAACAACTTTTACAATATAAACAGAGAATTGAGATGGAGTTGGGTCTTGATAAAAAAACAACTTACTAAGTTATCGGAATATGCTGTAAGTAAATACTCATATAACCTATGTTACAGCAATATTTTTAGAGTAAAGCCTTAACTAACTACTTAAATCTCTTTCGATATTCGATAGGTGATAAGCCTATATTTTTGCAAAACATTTTACTAAATGAAGAACTGTCCTTATATCCCGCTTGCCAAGATATCGAATCAAAACTCAAATTGGTAGTTATTAAAAGATCTTGTGCTTTTTGAATTCTCAAATTTTGGCAATATTCAACAATAGTTAAATTAGTTGCTTTTTTAAAACGTCTTAATAAAGTGCGCTTTTCTAAATGAGTCAACTCAACCAGCATATCGACTGTAATCGTCTCGTTATAATGTGTTTGTAACCAATGTTGTGCATTCACAATGACCTCATCTCCATGATCAAAGCTTGGAACAAAATTTTTATAATATGATTGCTTTCGTATAGGTGGATCAAGCAAGAGATATTGAGCCATCTTGACCATAAAAGAAGTGTCGTAGATACGCTCAGTTAGTGTAAATCCCATATCAATCCATGACATTGGACCTGCCGTAGTAATGATATCGTTTTCATCAACCACCATCTTATTACAATCCACTTTCAGATGAGTTGACCTTGTTTTTAGCGTCGTAATATTTGACCAATGTGTTGTAACAGTACGCCCTTGTAGCACTCCTGTTTCTAACAGAATAAAAATACCTGAACATATTGAACAGAGTATTACTCCGCGTTGATAAAGCTCTTTGAGCCATAAAACATAGATTTGAGCATCTTGCTGAGAAACTGGCGCTTCAAAACTAGGAGGAACAATAACAAAACTTATTTGGCTTGTATGATTTTCATGAGAATCAAAGACTTTAATGATCTGGTCATTTTCACTTTGCCAGTGAGTTACTTTGACTTGAGGGCTTTGAGAAGACGGAACTTGATTATTTATAAATTTAAATAAATCTGTAAGCCCGCCAACTGAAGATAAATGTGCAGTTGGATAAAGCAATATAGCAATTTCAACCAAATTCCCCATATGTCATTTTTCACCATAAATCTGTCATTAATGACTATTAATCAAATTAACAAAATTTGTCAAGCTCTGTGCTATATCGAGATCTACATATAAAATAGGAATAGATTATGTACGACATGAAAAATCTAGAAAAGCTTAAACAATTAGGTAAGCTAACACCTGAAGCATTTACTACTTTTTTAGCTTTTAATGAAGCTGTTTTTAAAGACGGTCATATCCCTGCAAAATATAAAGAACTGATGGCAATTGCCCTTGCCTTAACAACTCAATGTCCATATTGCATTGAAGATCATAAAATACGCGCAAAACAAGCGGGTGCAACTGATGAAGAAATTACAGAAGCAGCAATGTTAGCTGGTGCAATGCGAGCTGGCGGTGCAATTGCTCATGCAAGCCACTTACTTTAAATATCTTTCCTTCTAATCCCATTTCAAAGTGAGAAATAAAATGAGCCATGCTCTAGTAATTGTTGATTTACAAAATGAATATTTGGCAACGGGTCAACTTCCTTTAGTGAATATTAATCAGGCTGTTGAAAACGCCAAAAAAATTCTTGTTGATGCTCGTGAAAAGAATACTTTTATTATTCATGTTCGCCATGAAGCATTAGAGGCCGAATCACCTTTTTTTGCACCGAATACAGATGGCGTTAAAATTATTGAAGAAGTAGCCCCACTTGATAATGAAATTATCATTACCAAGAATTATCCCAATTCTTTTTTAAAAACTGAGTTGCTAGATACCTTAAAGAAAAACGGTATCGAAGAAATAACTATTATTGGAGCAATGAGCCATATCTGTATTGATGCTACTACACGTGCTGCATCAGATTTTGGCTTTAAATGTACAGTAATTGAAGATGCATGTGGTCGCATGGACTTGGAATTTGGTGAGACTAAAGTCTCTGCACAACAAGTACATTCAGCTTTTATGGCTGCATTAGGTTTTGCTTATGCTGAAATAAAGACTACAGCAGAATACTTGAGTTAAATTATAAAGAGTTGCTTTGTATAAAGCAGAGTAACTCTTTATTTTCTAGTAAGACTTAAGTAGCTATTATGTTGTTGGTTAAAATCATTTATTCTATCTGAACAAACTCTATTTTTTACTAATTGGTTCAAAACTAACTAATTCAATTAGTTTAAAACCTTATTTTTTGAACAATTAAAGTTCTTATTTTATTCAATTGGATAGTTATCAAGTATTTTCCTATTGGTTCATGAAGTTAATTTTTATTTTTATAAACTAAATACCTTAATTAAATGGATGTAGTTATTTTTTACTTTATAAATTTTATTCTAGGTAACCACAAGTTAAATAAATAACATCTGTCATATTATTTATTATTTCTGATATAGATTAAATTAGGTTTTATTATTTATCAAATTAGTAATGCACTTTTATGTTTGCTTCAGTTAAATAAGTTTTCTTCGAGGTCTCATTCCACAAAAAGGCTGCCTAGAATCTCCCAAGTGAATGTTTCCTGCTATTTTCAGCAAACATCGATAGCAAAATAAGCTGTAATTTTCTATGTTAATTGCGTTTAAATTCCAACCCCCTCATTTTTCAACTAGCTCAGGTTATAATGATGGTCTCCCCAAATATGGTTGATCTATTATGAACACCTCCAATGACCCTTTACATGGCAAAAAAATTGCTGATATTTTGGATGAGTTATTGGATTACTACGGTGGCTTTGAAGGCTTAAATCGTAAAATTGAAATTAGATGTTTTTGCATAGATCCAAGTGTTAAATCGTCATTACGATTCTTACGTACCACACCATGGGCACGTGAAAAAGTAGAAAACTTATATTTGTATGTCTTACGCCAAAAAGCCAAACAGAAATCGTAGCTATCAAGAGCCTAGCCTCAGCATTTTTATTAGTGGTGGACTGCCACCACTCTCCTAGACAAATTTAGTCTATTCTTAAGAACTTTTTAGTAGGAAAATATGTATTCATAGCTAGGTTCATGAACCAAATATTTTATAAGCTATCACTTTAGTGTGCTAAATAATTAAATTTATTGTTTATTAAGCATAAATTTAATTGTGAACTAGATTCTAGGTGAACATAAGTGCAGTAGAAGATTTGGAAACCTACCATATATAAAGCTCTGGCTACTCTGCATTGTTACTACGGCCGTTTATGCTTCACTACGCTGAATTATTAAAAGCTTATTCAACTGTGTCTTGTTGCTTGAGCAATTTACCAAGCCAAAACACTCTTAACAACTTAAATTGGCTTAACCCTATTTCTAATTTTGGCCAGAGTAATTCTTTAGACAACTTCCTGTAAGTTGTAATTACACTTTTATATTTACCCTAGTGAACTGCACATCATCTTTACGAGCTGTATTTTGCGACTACTACTGGCTGCTATATAGATTTCTTATTCTAAATAGCCTTTTAAACATTAGAACTCTTAGCCTGCCTAAGCTCTTATTTAAAATTAAAAAAACCATGTATCTTATTGAAATTTAATTAAAAAAATAAAAATACAGCTCATACCAACTGCAATAAAAAATACTCAAGCAGCCTCTCTCGTTCATCTGGTTTGTTCGGATCTAAAAGTTGAACCATCGCTCCATCAATCACAAACAAAAACATGTGTGCATCTTGTTTTAAAGCATTTTCATTAGTTGTTAAAAGCAGTTTATAGATTTCATTAATCCGCCAATTTCGATAATCAACTACAACTTGATAAGCCTTTGGATGTGTTTTAGCAATCTCAAAAATGGCTTTAAATGGCAAATGGTAAAGTCCATTTAAGTCGGCATATGAAAAGTAAATCTTACGAAGCTTTTCAACCAGCGTTAAGTCTTTTTGAACATAGATAAGCGAAATGACCTCATATTCTCTCCTTTTGTCTCTACTCCATATAATCAATAAGCATGATAAATCTTCTAAGGTTCCATGTTACTCATTTTTTCTTTACTGAGTAAGGGTTTTTATATGAGCTATTAAACTCAAGAATACTCACATTGTTGACATATCAACAATGTTGGTATTTAATGGGTTATCGGATGAATTTTAAACGCATAGGAGATGCTCATGATCGGTAAACATTTAGAAAAATAAAACTTAAGTTGTTAAATTAATTAATTTTTATTTTCATCTTTCTAAAAGGTGGATAAGGAACTTTATTGCTCTAAAAAAGCTAGATGACAGGATTATCTCCAAACATCGGACCGTTTGGATTGAACAAGGAATAAACAATGTATATTCATTTTAAATACCCTCAATTAATTGCGATAGCTAGCCTTTCATTAGTTATAGCATCAGGACAGACTTTGGCAGCGCCAAATGGTAACCCTACTCTGCCTGGCGGCACCACCCAATTTTTTATTGCTGAATTTCCTCCAATTACGGGAAATTATCTTCAAATTATTTCTAGTTATTCTACGGCGGATCAATTTAATGATCAGAATGGTGATAAAAAATATGATCAAGACCTTAAAGTGGCTGCACAAACTTTAAGACTTACAACCACATGGGATAAGAAGATTTTAGGATCAGATATTACGATATCTGAGATTATCGGAACGTATGTAGATCTAAATAATAAAATTCAAACACCATATGGAGACGTCAAACTTAATGATGATGGACTCGCAGATGTTTTATTTGAGCCATTAATTCTTCAATGGAATAAGGGTCAACAGAAACAATGGCAAATGGTTGCTGGTTTAGGTTTTGTTTTACCCATCGGTACTTATAGTAAAAGCCATGATGTGAATGTTGCAGGCCACTATTTCTCGATCGCACCACGCGTAGCTCTTAAATACAAGTTTGAAAATGGACTTGAAGCAGCCATAAGTCCGATGGTTAATTTCAACTGGAAAAATTCAGATTCTAATTACAAGACGGGTAATGAACTGACCATTGATTACTTACTTGCTTACCACAGCAATAACTGGCGCTTCGGGGCGACTGGATATTATTACACTCAACTTGAAAATGACGAATTAGATGGGCAAGAAATTAAAGATTCAAAAACGAAATCATTTTCTATTGGTCCCGCTATCCAATATCAATTTATGAATGGAAAAGGTCCACTAGTCAGTGCGAGCTGGATTAAAGATGTAGATTCTGAAAATAAAGCTGAAGGTCAAACTTTTTGGCTAAGTGCAGCAATCAAATTTTAAAGAATTAGTATTTTTTCAAAGGTAATTAATTATGGAAAATTTTCTTAAAGATCGAAAATATATTGATCTCTCCGTTACTTTAGAGAATAACCCATATACAGACCCTCCTCCTTTATTGCCAAAAATTGAATATATGGATCATCAAGAAGGTTGGCCTGAAATGGAGACTATGTTTCCCGGTTTAAAGTTAAAAGATTTACCCGGAGAAGAGGCGTGGGCCGCAGAGCGTTTAATTATTACCACGCATAGTGGAACACACATGGATGCACCTTGGCATTATAGCTCTACAACTGATGGCGGAAAACCTGCTTATGGGATAGATGAGCTACCTTTAGATTGGTGTTTTCGACCAGGTGTAAAACTTGATTTTCGTAATAAACCAGACGGGCATGTAGTATCAGCATCTGAAGTGCAAGAAGAATTAAGCAGAATTGGATATACACTTAGTCCTTTAGATATTGTACTTATTAATACATCAGCTGGGGCTTATTTTGGACAACCTGAATATTTAGGTAAAGGCTGTGGAATTGGTCGTGAAGCAACTTTATGGATGCTAGAACAAGGCGTTCGAGTAGTTGGTACAGATGCTTGGAGTTGGGATGCTCCCTTTAAATATACAAAAGAGAGATTTGCCGAAACAAAAGATGCATCTATTATTTGGGAAGGACATAAAGCTGGTCGAGATATTGGTTACGGGCAAATGGAGAAATTAGCAAATCTAGAAACCTTACCTGACTATGGATTTTTAGTATCATGTTTCCCTTATAAGATTAAACATGCTTCCGCAGGTTTTGTGCGTGCTGTTGCTATCTTATAAAGATTAAAAAATAAGATAAATATTAAGGATATATTTTTCTACAAAGTTAAATATATCCTTATTTTATTGATTCTGTATAATTTCATTCTCTCCTCTATTACAACGATCATCAAATGCAAAAAATTAATATTGACCGTCATGCAACTGCACAAATCAACATGTTAGCAAATAAGCTTATGTTGAAATCAAGTACTGCTTATACACAAAAATTTGGTATCGGAATGACAGAGTGGCGGATCATTTCAGTTTTATCCAGTACATCTGATTGTTCAGTACAAAAAATTAGTGATATCTTAGGATTAGATAAAGCAGCGGTTAGTCGTACAATAAAAAAACTTGAAGAAAAAAAATATATTGAAGTTAAAGGTCATTCTGAAGATAAACGTACATATGTCATAAATTTAACTCAACTAGGTGAAGAACTTTATGAGGTTGCTTCAGAGTTTGCTTTGGAAAGAGAAAGACGACTTCTTGAGACACTCGAGGAGACTGAAAAAGATCAACTATTTAATCTCTTAAAAAAATTACATTCTAACGTTGAGGAGATGTAAATAATAATCGATTCTGTTTAATATTAAATTTTATTACTTTAATTTCTTCTATTAAAAATTTCTAATTAGTAGTTTATTAAAAAATCTTAAAATTAATTTAACTTTTTAATTTATATTAGATAAAAACCAGTATATTTTTAATATACTGGTTTTAAAAGATTAATCCACTTCTAAATGTTTCTATTTTTTATTTTGATAAGCCTTTAATAAATCCCAGGCAGCTAAAACTCGAACATAATTAGCAGCACGATAAGTTGTAGTATCATACCCATTCCAGGCTTCAGGAACGTTAAACGCATAACTACCTTCCGCTGCGGCAGTTGGATCCCATGCTTGATAAATAATATCCTCTCCTAATCGTGAGCCATATTTTTCTAATTGAGGTAAATTAAAACGTTTACCTTCTCTCAGATATATAGCGGCATTTTCATAATTTGTGCCCACCCATACTTCTGAACGCTGAAAGCCTAAACCATTCTCAACGAAAGCATAAGGTACTCCTTTAAATGGAACAATATTAGGCATTCCAATTAAGCGACCATTTTTATCAGTGTTCTGAGTCAGTATTGGATAAACAGTTTGCATGTGTTTAACAATTTTTGATTCAGGAAAAAGATCTGGTAAATTCATCAATTCTGCTTGGTATTGAGGCCATATTACGTCAACAAAAGCATCAGTTGATAAAGTACCTTTATCTGTGAATTTGTAATAGGTGTCATTCCAAAACATAGAGTCAAAAGTACTGCGCGCAGTTGATAGTTTTGACTGTAATTCAGCGATACTTATTAATTTCGCTTCAGAAAGGCCCTGTGAGGCTGCATTTTCTGTAGCATCGATCATAATTTCAAGCCCTAACATATAAAGACCAGCAACATACGAACCTGTTGAGCCAGCATCTTCACCGATGACGTCATACGTATTACTAAATATCTCAGGGTTAGTCGGAAAAACAGCATCTTTTGGAATACGTGGAATTACATCGCTTTGCCATGCCTGTACTATTGCTGGATAAATTTCTTTAAGTAAAGATGGATCTTTAGTTTGTTTATATAGTGAATATGCACGAGAAATAAATTTTAATGGAGTATCAATAAAGGTTTGACCAGGAGTTGAAGGTTGTTTTGATGCTGGCCATTGAATCCATGTACTATCATCTGTATTTCCAGGGCCCTCAGGTACTCTTCCGTAAGGGTCCTGCATAACCATCTGAGAGTGTGCTAAAGCCCAACTTTTAGCTAGATTTGGAAAAAGCTCTTGAATAGCTAATGATGCTTGCGCTTGAACATTTATCTCCCCACCATCCATCCAACCACCACCTGTAGAAGTATGAAATAAATGCTCTCCTGGTGTTTTTGAGCCTATCCGTGGTCCTCCAGTTGTTGGATTTACTTTAGTATACACAAGGCCAGATTCCCAAAATGATCCATTGAAAACTAGCTGATTCAACTCATTAAGCGCAGCCATACGAACTGGTTTGGGAATTCTGCTATCATTAGCTATAGGTGACCACCAATTCTGCACATCTATAAGAGCTTTATCTCTTTGCTCTAAATTACGAGATGCAATTTTAAATCCTTGGTGAGGAACATATGATTTACTCAAATAATTATTAGAATTATCTTGTTTTCCTCCATAAAATGAAGTGTAACGACGCATCCATACTGTTTCATGGTTTTGACCAAATGAGATCTGAGGAAAGTCCCACGCAAGAGCAAAACGAAGTAATTTACTTTGTCCCGCGTCAAGATGTACTGATACAGCTAGTGCACCTGCTGAGTTAGAATTATCTAAAGGCTTATTCGGAAGAGTACCATTTTGACTAAAAGCCTTATAAATATCACCACCCGAACCATCTCCATTCCAAGATGTCGTATAAGTTACTTTCTGATCCTTATCGGGAAGCACTGCAATAGTCCAATCTGAATTCTGTGCATCAGGTGTATTCTTAGGATCAGAAGCACTTAACGTTATCCCTTTAACATTAGTTTGCTCATCCACTTGAAAATTACTGGTAAATCCTTTCCTGATACTTTCAATTTTACTGGGTATATTTTGAACTTTATTAGCAACATGTACTGGGGCATTGGGAAAAGTAAACATTGTAGATACATCAGTCGCTGATGCTGATGTATTGGATATAACTACATCAAAATATGCGATAGGTTGAGACGTTCTTTCATCATTATTGGCAACAATCGGAGACCAAAATGTCGTTGAAACAGATGTTGTTGGTGTGACATTACCATAATCAATTTTACCAAAAGGATATAAAGCAGAATATTTACCTTTTCCTTTTTCTAAGGTATCCCAAGCTGACATTACTGATCCAAACTGAGATGTATTTATAGATAAAGTTTTTAACTTTACCTGATCTTTTGAATTTTTTTCATAAATATGAAATGCGGCTTGAGGGAGAATACGATTTTCATAGTTTCCATTTATCGATCCTCCCATATTCCATGGCCCAAATGTTCCAGCACGGTTCAACATAAATGAACCGGCGCCAATCCCTCCTAAAGGAATACCCAATCCTGGCTGTGCCATTGGACTACCCATTTGTAAGGGAGCATTATTTGGAGCGCTAGTATCGCCTGCACAAAGTTGCCAGTTATGTACGCTACAAGGGGGCTTCTCTGCAAATGTACCAAGCTTATCTACAAAAGCAGCATCGCCTAAATTAGGAATATTAATTTCTTGCGAAACCGTATGATTATTATCATCATTACCACATCCGGTTAAGACAAGGCTTATAGAAAGTAAAATAAATGAACTTTTTAATATTTTACTTTTACTTAGAGGTTCTATAAAAGTAACAATATTGTTGTGATTAATTAAAACCAATTTCAATCTCCTTTTGATTCTGTAAATAATTTTTCATTCTTTTATTTACATTTATTACCAACATAAATGTTTTGTATACTTATTTCTCCTTAGGTTTAATTAGGTGTTTTAAGTGAATAACTAAAGTGTTATCTAAATTTTTAACTGTATGTAAGGACATCAAAAAACATAACAAGCAAAAAGACTTCAGTTTTAAAATTTAAGTAGGAATAAATTTTGTTTTAATAGCCCCAAATATTGGTTTCTTACTTTTATCGAAAACATTAATTTCGATGGTTTCGCCATATTGAATGAATTCACTTTTGGCTGCCCCATGTTCAATCATTTCCAAAGCAATTTTCTCTGCAAGACAAGCCGAACCCGTATGTTTCGCATCTTTATTTGATACAGTACCTGACCCAATAATGGTGCCGGCTTTAATATTACGGTTATAAACTAGGTGAGAAATAAGATCGCTAAAGGAATAATCCATCTCCTTTCCATTTGGTGCTCCAAACCACTGATCATTGCGTTTGACTTCAATATTTAAGGCAATTTTCTCATTTTCCCAAGCTTTTCCAAGCTCATCAGGTGTAACGGCGACTGGGGCAAAAATCGTGGCGGTTTTTGCCTGAATAAAACCAAACCCCATTTTTATTTCACGATTTAAAATACCTCGCATGCTAACGTCATTTAAAATCATGACTAACTTGATGCTAGATTTAATTGTATCTTTTGAGCTTCCCATAGGAATATCTGAAACGGCTACAGCGAATTCTGCTTCAAAATCGCACAGATCTCTTGTCGAGGGAAAAGCATAATCATCTACACCTGAGCGGAAGTCGTCACTTTGGCGCTGTATTAAAATCGGAATTCCTTCTGGTTCTTCATTTTTAATTTTGTAGGCTTCTTTCATAATTCGGCCATGATTTAAAAAAGCAGAGCCATCTACAAACTGAAAACAGCGCGGTAACGGCGCTAAAGTTTTTTGTGTATCAAATACAAATCCATTTTTATCAGGATTATCATTAAATAATTCATAAGCTTCATATAACTTACTTTCTAACTCATCCCATTGCTCCAATAGTTGCAACATGGTTGGTGCAAATTCTGGAATAGGTCGAGCGAATCTTAAATCACGACTTACAAAGACCAATTGACCGTCACGAGTTCCATTTTTTAATGTGGCAAACTTCATGTTTCACCTCTATTCTTTCAAAAATTTAGCCCAAAGATCTTATTTCTCTTCTTCGGGCTAAATCTAAATGTTATGCCTTAAGCGGCTGTGTTAATGCTTCAAATGCTTTAGTTGCCAGCTCTCGATGCTCAATAGGTGAACCATTACTCATCTCAATTTCACCCAGACGAGTCGAGACACTAATAACCATTTTTGCTCGATCAAAGTGCCGTACCTGATACCGATTTAAAGCATCTTCTAAGGGTTGATCTTTTGCTAACTCTTCACTTAAAAGAATGGCACCTTCAATTGCGAGACCCGCTCCTGAGGCCAGATGCGGAGTTGTAGAATGTACGGCGTCACCCAATAGAACAACACGACCTTTATGCCAAGATTCTTCGACCAGTAAAGTGTGTAATGGACGATAAAGAATATCTTCTGCTTTAATTTTTCCTTGGTCGATATCAGCTTTTACTTCCTGAACAACGCTACCAAATTCAGCTAATAAACCAGATAACTTTTCAGGCCATAAATGCTGTTCAATAAAATCATCACTTTCATGACGATCTAATACGCACATATAACTTTGCGAATCACTAATAGGACTAAAAGAAGCTTTAAGCGTTTTACCAATCAGCATTGAAAAGTTATTAAAATATTTTGGTACAACAATTCGCCATGCCCCTTGGTGGGTAAAGGTACTTTCAGGTAATTCAGGAAAGACCAGATGGCGTATTTTTGAATGTATTCCATCAGCTCCGATCACTAAATCAAATTGTTGTTCCTGCCCATTGGTAAATAGAACCTTGACGGAATCTTTATTATTTTCCAACTTGTCGACAGTTGTACCCAAAATAACGTTTACGCTTAACTCACGTAATTTATTTTCCAATACTTCAGCAAACTTGGTCCGCATCACTCCAATACTATTTGCAGCTAAATCTTCCGCACCAACTGCTGGCTTAATGGGTGCTTCGGCAATCTTATGTCCATCTGATGTGTACATATCGAATTGTGAAAACTGGCCAGATACTTTAAATAACTCTTGTACGACACCAACTTCTTTAAGCGCGCGAAGCGTTGCCGCACTTAAGGTAATACCAGCACCTATGGGCTTGAGCGTATCTTTAATTTCAATTAAAGATACGTTTTTTCCAAGCTTCTTAAGTTGGATGGCTGCACACATGCCACCTATGCCACCACCAATAATGGCAATATCTACGATCCCTGTCATATTGTTTCTCCAGTTTACTTTGAGGTTCTACCGCCTAAATGTTCTGCCAACCAATCCGCAATATACGCACCGGCATTTAATGGATTATCAATTGAACTGTGTTCAACACCTCCCATCTCATCATCAATGACCAATAGCTCTTTATCTGGCGAATTAATTAATTGATCATAAGTTTCATAAGCATATTTCAATGGAATCTGGCGATCCTTTTCACCATGAGTCACTAAGAAAGGCACTTTAATGCGGTCAAGAACTCCATTGAGGTGCATGTTCTCTGCTATCTCAAAAAACTCTTTTTGGTCTTTAGCCCCAAATACCCATTCCACATGTTTCCAATAATGAGGAACCGGGTTCTCGCCTTCACGTTTTAGACGAGCTTGTTGAACTGCTCGCCAATCATGATTTGCACCCCAAATCGCGGCACAACAAAAACGTGGTTCAAAAGCAACAGCTCGCGGGCAATAATATCCACCTAAAGAAATACCAAAAGCAGCAATTCGATTTTGATCAATCTCTGGTTGTTCACATAACCAGTCAACAATTGGACTAGCCCATATTTCAGAGTTATAGACAGCACGTAAATCTTGTAAGCGAATCGCCTCTCCTGTACCCGGTTGGTCAACCATAAGTACTGATATTCCACGCTCTACAAGTTCATCAGCTAAGGGACTGTAAGACATTAATTCTTTAGTAGAATCAAGCCCATTCATCATGACAACAATGGCCTGCTTTTCATCCGTAGTTTTTCCTTTTGCATAAATGGCACTTAGATGGCTATTTTGATAAGGAATTTCTACACGCTTAACATCATCTTTTTTATATTTTCGGTATAGCTCAGCTAAGTCTAAATAGCGTTTATATACTTTTAAACGCTCAGGATGACCTTGTTCTTGCATGCGCTCTGCAATTAAATAATATAAGGCAGCACGATAATATTTTTTCGCGGCAGACAATTCTCTGTTTTTCTCAAGATCTTGTTCAGCCATCTTAATCAGCTTATCTGCACCGCCAATCCACGCATGAAGAAATTCGACAGTTCCGACATCTGCATCATCAGAAGACTTCTCTAATAATGGTCGACAAAATTCATCAATTTCACCGATACTTCCACCATGTGTTGCTGCAATAACGGTGGACATACTCCAAACATAGTTTTTTGGAAAATAAACAAACATAAAAAAACCTCTTATTCCTTAAGATTGATTAAACTTTTCGATTCAACATAAATCTCACCATTTATTTCATGATGTTGAATCTTCCTTAATTTTTTCCCTTTACATGGGCCTGCAAAACACTCTCCAGAAACTTTGTCAAAATGTGCAGAATGTGCGTAACAAACAATATGTTTCCCGTCAGCCGATAAAAACTTATCTTTTTGATATTCCAGTGGACGGTGGTTATGTGGACAGTCATTTACCCATATCATCACTTCTGTTTCTGTCATGACCAAAAAAAGCTGATCATTTACTCCGTCTAATGAAATTCCTTTCGCAGTGCTTTGACTAAGCTCCGAAGTTTTCGCGATAAAAAATTTTTTATTTAACATTATTCTCCTGGTGACCATTTTTTACGTTGATCAAATAAGAATACTTGTGAGGCATCACTTCCCATTGGCATTGCACGTGGTGTCCAATTGTCATCATGCAAGTCCATATCTGCATCAAACTCCATCGTTCCACCAAATGGGCTATTGAAATACCAAAAGAAATTACTTCCCATAATGTGGCGGCCTGGTCCCCAGAAGCTCTTATATCCTTTCTGAGCAAATTCCCAACCATTTCTTAAAACCTCATAACCTGATCCGAAATGGAAAGTAAAATGATTTACTCCCACCATATGTGGATTAAAGCTTTGAATTAAAAATAAAGAATGGTGTTCATTTAGGCCGGCTGGACGCATAAAAGGTCCAATATTGATAAAACGATCAGTCGTAATGAAACCAAGTCGCTCAGCATAAAAAGCTTCTGCCTTTTTATGATCTGGGACGAAATAAACAACATGGGAAAGAGATCGAGGTGTTTTACTATGACCTTCAAGCAATACGCCACATTCATTAATGGCACGCCCAGGCTCTTGACCCGGTACATTTATCCCTACAGGGGGGGCAACTATTTTACGTTTACGTGTAATACGAAATGCGATTGCAAATCCACTATCGTCAAAAGAATGGATTGTTCCTTCATCGTCAACACTCACTTTTCTATCTTTAGAAAGTTCTGCTGCAATAAGGTCTAATTCATTTTGATCAGCAACACCGTACACAGTTTCACGGATATTAGGTGCTGGAGCATTCGCTTTTGGCAACGATGGATCTGTATATAATTTAAAAACAACAGTACCGCCATCTAAAGCTTCGTAAGTTCCACCACGTTCATTTTTTTCAACAAGATTTAAACCATAATCAAGTAAGTACTGATGACACGCATCTAAGTCTAATACTCCAAAAACTAGACTTTCTAAGCCAAGAATGTTCATCCATTCAACTCCATTTGAGAAACTTCAAACTAAAAGCTCGAAGGCTTCTAATTCATCTGGAATTATTAAAATACAAATTTCGTTGATGTGTCAACAATTATTGTTGACACATCAACATATTTCATCTTATCTTTTATTCAGGATGTTTTTTGTCCACTCATACAATGTTGAATTAAGAAAAAATCTAATCTTTAAAGGGATTATTTAAAGGAATAAGGATGATGCATAAAATCGAAAGTAAGCGAGGAATGCTTGCGCTCATGACGTCTCACTGTGCAGGTATGGTTGACTTGGTTGCCTTACCTATCTGGATAGGCACACTCATTGCGAATTATCATTTTGGTTTTCAACAAGCAGGTGGTCTAGTCACCCTGTTCTTATTAGGAGCAATGCTGGCAAGTTTAATATTTGCGCCTATTTTTAACCGTTTCAATCCTAAATGGCCTGTTTTCATTGGATTTATTTCTGCATGTTTTGCTTTTTACCTAGCCTCAAAAAATACTCATTTTTCAGTATTAGCAATATTACATCTGGTAGGTGGTTTTTCTGCAGGCCTTGCCTTGAGCTTTACTCATGGCACTATGGGAAGAAGTCTAAATCCTCATAGAATATTTGGATTTGCCGGTCTAGCACTTGGTATTTTTGCTATATTGTTTTTAGCAGGTTCTTTAAATTTAATTAGAAATTTTGGCGGCTCTACGCTTTTTTTGATTCTTGCCTCAATTATGGCGATTGCTGCGTTTATTGCTTTTTTATTTTACCCCCAAGTCAATAAAAAACAGGACAATATTCAATTTGAATCGTACAATCGCCCTAAATTTTCAAAATATATTTGGTGCTGTATTTTTGGAATATCTTTATTAGCCATGACAAATTCTATGAATGTCAGCTTTTATGAACGTATTGGAATTGCACGTGGTTTTGGAGAAAGTTCTGTCGCACTGACATTGATTATTTACGGTATTGTTTCTATTTTTCCAGCGCCGATCGCGGCTTTCACCCAAAAGTATTTAAATCCATTGGCTGTTATTTGTATTGGTCCCATTTTCCAAGCCATATTTTCATTGGTGCTTACCCATAGTCATAACTATTTTCTTTATACGGTGGCTGGGTCATGTATGGTTTTCACTATTTTATTCACTCATACTTATGCTTTTGGTTTACTTGCTAGGCTTGAGCCAACAGGACGAGCTGTTGCTGGAACCCCTGCAATGTTAATGTTTGGGGCCGCCCTAGGACCAATTTTAGCGGGTACTTTAGTTCAATATATTAGCTTTGAAGCAATTGGAATCATGGGCTGTATTTTAGTTCTTGGTCAATTGATTTTATTTAATATAGTTAGAGCCTATTACACTAATCATGGTATAGCTCAAAATGCTTAATTTTTATTATAATTATGAATAACCTTCTGTTCTAGAGTTACTCGTTTAAAATAAACCTAACTAATTTAACAAAATTCTAGTTAGTAACTTATATTATTAAGATATTAAAAGTAGCCCTTAATTTAAGGGCTACCAATCTCACAAAAATAGTTATTGAGAATATATATGTATTAAAATTTCCATGTATAATCAATATTTAAACGTAACTCATTTGCAGGTTTAAAGGTCATTGTGCTTGGCATATTGTTACGGTAAGTAGAATGACGTGCACGTAAATTTAGATCTTTAAATATACCTTGCTGGACTTTATAGCTTAACTCGAAATCTAATTCTCTTTCTTTAAAATGCTGCTGACCATATCCAATAAGTTCAATATTGTCTCCTTTGCTGTAACGTGTCATAAATTTTAAACCATTAGCAGCAGTATCTTTAAAATCATAATCATACCGAAGATGATAAACTCGTTCGTTAATATTTGATAAATCAGTACTCAAAGTATCAAGAAAGTGCATTGGTTCGCCTCCAGATAGATAAGGTAAAGCCGTTTCACCAAATGACTGCATATATCCGATACTGAAAGTATGATTAGAATTATGAATTCCCCAAATACCACTGAAATGTTGATTATCAATATTGCCTGCAAGTTCTTTGCCTTCATTATTGCTAATAAATAAACGCATATCTCCCAATAGCTGACCAAATTGAGTATCTTTCTTACCTTTAACACCTAAAAAAGTTTGCTGATAGACATCATGCAAATTTGCATAATATGCACTTAATTCTGTTTTATCTGTAAGTTTGTATTCTCCACCAAACTCATGCATTCCTGATGATTCTGCCGCTTGATTAAACCTTTTATTAGGATTCGCTAAAGTTATGTGTTCATAATTTGTGGAGTCGCGATGATTGATACGATCTACATAGATCGCATTCAAATGAAAATTAGGGATTTCAGAAGTCTGGATCTGAATTCCACGATAAGTTTGAGGAAATAAACGTGCAGGTGAAGCAAATAAGACAGGCAGTTTAGGTTCTAAAGTTCCTAGATGAACTGTAGTGTTTTCAAAAATTTTAGCTTTTGCTGTTAAGCCAATTTCTCCATGATTATTAGCTCGTTGATTAGTTACTTTATTTACAGGCAATAAGCCTGTTGCAGCATAATCCGAAGAGCCATAAAGTTTAAAACCTGCATTCGCCATAAAATCTAAGCCGACTCCCACATCCCCTGCTGTATATCCAGACTGGGCTTTTAAAATAAAACCTTGAGCCCAATCCCGTGCAGCAGGGTATGGTGCTTCTTCAACATAATTCCGATCTAAATAATAATTTCGAGCCGTAACAGTTATCTTAGCATCATCAATAAAATCAGATGCATAGCTAAAATTATTCAAAATAAAAGGTGCACTAACCCCTGCAAAATAAATTACATACTTCATTTGATTCATCCATATTAGTGACTAGAGCTGTCTTTCCTGACAACTCTTTTTTTGGTTTAAATTACAGAACGCTTTAGAGTAAATTCTTGTTCTTGTTGTTTACGATTTTTGGCAATCAGTAACACCACCACAATTGCCAATACAAAAGCACAAGCATAATAGCTATAAAGACTAAGTGCAGGAATTCCTGCATCTAAGAATGAACCCGCGACTAACGGAGAAAGAATTGCACCTGTACGACCAAAACCAATGGCAAAGCCAACACCTGTAGTACGTACTTCTGCATCATAAATCGTTGGCGAAATTGCATATAGGCCAGCCACACAACCGTTAACAAGAACGCCTAAACATAATCCAAAGATCAAAGCAAAAGTTAAAACTGAAACACTATTTACAAGTAATAGAATTGAAATTGCTGTTAGGCAGAGAAATAAAGCTTGTACATAAAAAATTCTGATTTTGGCACTAATTAGCCCCACTAAAGCAGAACCAATAATCCCCCCTGCACTTAGAAGAATTCCAACTGTGACGCCTTGCTCTGTTGTCATGCCAGATGAACTCAAGATTTTTGGTGTCCAGCTCATCACAAAATAAAAGCCAAACATGACTAGAAAGAAGCTTAACCAAAGACATATCGTAGGAATAGCAAGTCCATTACTAAATAGTTTAGCTACCCCAGCTTTAGCACTTTGTGCAATAGTGGCTTTTGAAGGTAAAATGCTAATTGGGGGTAAATCTAATTTTTGAGTTAATTGATTAATTTCTTCTAAAGCTTTCGCAGGTTGTTTAACCAATAAATACTCTAGAGATTCAGGCAAACTAAAATAAGTAAAGATTAACATCACAAAGGTTGTGATACCGCCTGTTAAAAAAACTGAACGCCAACCAAACTTGTTAATCAGCATCACTGCAATTACGCCACCAATTGTTGCGCCAATGGCATAACCCGTTGATTGTAAACTGACTGCTAGGCTACGCCAGCGATTTGATGCATATTCACTTGCTAAGACATTACTACTCGCTAAGATGCCGCCAATACCGAGACCTGTTATAAAACGTAAAATCCCCAACTGCAGAGCAGATTGAACTAGAGCGGAAAGTATCATGCCGACGCCAGAAATCATCAAGCAACATAAAATTAAAGGGCGTCTTCCTTTTTTATCTGCCCAAGGCGCGAGGAAAATTGATCCCATAGCCATACCAACTAAACCTGCACTTAATAATCCTCCGAGTTGAGATCCTGTCAGCCCCCACTCTTTGGATACTGATGCTGCGGTAAAAGCCATCACCATCACATCAAAACCATCTACAATAATTAGAAATACGCATAAAATCACAACAAACCATTGATATGTATTCATTGTTTTATGATTGAGTATTTTCCTCAAGTCTGTTTCCATTGTTACACTCCTTGTGTATATAGCAAAAACAGGGAAAGCCTCTATGTACCTGATCCGTATACATATACCACGACAATCCCTGTGTCTTCTTACGTGAGTTTTTGTATTTTTTGATAGAGATCAGCTGCCCTGGGGCAACTCATCTCGTTTGAAATTGTGAGGAGAAAAAAGCTTAACTGTTCAGCAATCGATAGTTTTTTTATTGGACGAAGCTTATCTATTTAGGATGCCTGTAACAGATCCTTAATTATGCGACGTGCACGATTAGCAGCAACATCAACATGAATATCCACCATATTCTGATTTGGAATTTTCAACATGTTTTGATACTGCTCATTGATGACTACACGATCTTCATCAAAAGTATCTTTTGTTTGTTGAACGACGGTTGCCTTTAGTTCTTCTGCTTTTTCAGGATCCCGTGGATTCGTTGCAATGGTCCAGAAATAATGACTTGTGGTTTCCGTTTCTGGCGTGATGCCGTGAAAACCCCGCATATGAAAACCTTGACGCTGTGGATCATCAAGCTTATCGGTATTGGCATCCACTGCCCCTGTCCAAATGGTAATGTGTGAAACCTTAAACTCAATTTCTTGCCAACGGTCGACTTTATCCTTAAATGGATACGCCATTTTATATGTCGGAGGTGGTTCAGAAGCTGGCATATAACGTACAACTTTTACGATGTTACCTTCCTGCTCCACTTTCATTTCTGCATTCATATGTACATTGGCATTCCCGCCAATCGTTTTTAAATGCACATACCCTAAATGGCTTAAATCCATTAAGTTGTCGTGAATCAACTGATAAGGTGCATCATAGTGATAAACATCGCCATCATATACATAACGTGTATCGTCATGGATTGTGTATTCTGGCGGCTCACAATTTGGCGTTGGATGCTCTTCACTGCCATACCAGAACCAAATGATTTTGTTCTGTTCTTGAATTGGATAAGCTTTAACTTTGGCTTTATTAGGAATTTTCTCTTGACCAGGAATCTCAATGCACTTGCCCGTCTCGTTATAAAGTAAGCCATGGTAACCACAACGAATTCCACCACGTTCAATTGTTCCGCACGATAGTGCTAAAGCCCGATGACAGCATCGATCTTCCAAAGCAACAGCTTCACCATTATGATGGCGAAATAGGACTAGATTGGTATTTAAAATCTTTCTCGCTAGTGGTTTTTCTGTTGAAAGTTCCTTACTTAGTGCACACACATACCACTGATTTCTAGGGAAAAGATTAGGCATTTTGATATCTTCAACGAGATCGATTTTTTTTGAAATTTGATCCATGAATTCCTCCTGAATATCCATTTGCGTTATAGACGAATAACAAGTTGTTTTGATTTGGCTCTTGAACAACAAGGGGTAAATAATTTATTCGAGTTTTTTTCTTCATCTGTTAAGAACTGATCATGGTGTTCAACTTCTCCATCAATCACCTCTAGTACACAAGTGCCACAAATTCCTTGCTCACAAGAACAATCCACATCTAGATCGTTTTCTAAAAGGATATCTAGGACTGACTTATCAGCTGGGATCAGTAAGATTCTGTTTGACTCTGCAAGTATTAATTCAAAGGATTGATCATTCGTATGATCAACAGTATTACTAAAATTTTCTTTATGAAATTGTTGTTCAGACCACTTATTTTCCAAGGCAGTTTGATGGATATAATCAATAAAACCAGAGGGCCCACAAACATAAATATGCTGTTGCGGATTACTTTTGCCTAATATTGTTGTTAAGTCCATCTTGGTTAATGGCTGATCATCCATATGAACATAGCAATATTTTGAAATTGGAGAATCAAGTAATTGGCTCTTAAATGCTGCATGTTCTAAAGTTCGCACACAGTAATGTAATTCAAATGATTTTTGCTGGTGATGAAGTTCTAAGGCCATTGATAAAATTGGGGTTATACCAATTCCGCCTGCGAATAAAATGTAGTGCTCTGCTTGTTGTTCTAAAGCAAATAAATTTCTAGGTTCAGAAATTTTGATTTCTGTACCTACAGTAAATTCTGCATGGATTTTTTCAGAACCACCACGTGAATTCTGATCTTTAAGCACACCAATCATGTATTGGTTTTCTAGTCTGGGCATTTTGATAAGTGAATACTGACGAATAATGTCTGAATTAACATGAACATCAATGTGCGCGCCTGCTGTATATGCGGGCAATTTAATACTATCAGTTGGTTTTAATAGAAAACTCTTAATTCCTAAAGCCTCATCCACGATAGCTTCAATTCGACAATTCATCATTTAGCAATCCTTGCTTAGAGCATCTTGTTGTTAAAATTATCATAAGCCCAAATTAGTTGCATTCGCAACTAATTTTTCATAATTTCTTTTTTCTTGTTAAAATCATTAAAAATTCAATGTGTTCCTAGTATGGAAATTCAAAAAAAATTAGATTTAGCTCGCTATACACCTGCTCTAGTCACTTTTCTTGTCAATAAAATTTCGACAGGTTCAACCCAGATTTATTCTGAATTGTTTGACATCAGTGTGACGGAATGGCGTATCGTGTCTCTATTGGCTGTAGAACATCCAATTGTTGCTAAACGAGTATCTGAAGTGATTGGGCTTGATAAAGCCACTGTTAGTCGTTCGATTAATCGATTAGAAAAAGAAGGCTACTTATGCTTGAGTACTGATGAAAATGATCGTCGAGCCACTTTTGTTGAGCTTTCGGAAAAAGGAGTAAACTTACATAATCAAGTCATTGATATTGCACTTGATCGTGAACAAGAAATGCTTAAACCGCTAACAAAAGACGAAATAGAACAATTCATACTTATTCTAAATAAATTAAATCAAAATATAGCTGCAATGAATGAAGCATCTAGCCGAAAGTATCTGACAAAATAAAATATAGAAAAAATAATAAAAAATTTATTCATCTTCTTAAACTTACTTTCCTTGTCTATCCCACTAGGAAAGTAATTTATCAATATAAATAAAATATATTTCAAAAAATTACACCAAAATAAATTATATAATATATTTCAATAGCCTTAATTTTTTAATAAAATCGAATTTATCTCGCAGGTTCATAAATCCAAGCCTTTATAAAACTTTTTTTAATTTCTTAATTATTTGTATTTAATAAAAATTTATAAAAAAAATTTTATGAACTAGACTTTAGGCGAGCATAAGTATAAATCAAACCTCTACTCAATTTGCTTCACAACAGATTTAAGCAAATCTCTATGGCTTGTTTAGATCAATCTAACCCTCTCACTTACCAACTAGCTCAGGTTATAATAATGGCCTCCCAAAATATTGTTGATCTATTATGAACACCTCCAATGACCCTTTACACGGCAAAAAACTTGCTGACATTTTGGATGAATTATTGGATTACTACGGTGGATTTGAAGGCTTAAATCGTAAAATTGAAATTAGATGTTTTTGCATAGATCCAAGTGTTAAATCATCATTGCGATTCTTACGTACCACACCATGGGCACGTGAAAAATTAGAAAACTTATATTTGTATGTCTTACGCCAAAAAGCCAAACAGAAATCGTAGCTATCAAAACTTTTACTACTTATATTAGTGAATTCGCCACGGTTTATTTTTGGTTTTTTGTTGTAGAAATTGAATAAAACATTTAATTCTAGGGCTTTGAAGTTTTCGATTTGCATAAATAATATACTGAGGTTCAGTTATTGCAGAGCGAAAATTCCCCAGAATCGGTGTCAGTCTTCCAAGTTTTATATCTTCACCAATATGGTAATCTGCTAGTCTTACTATCCCTTCTCCTCTTAATGCAAGATCTCTCAAAAAAGTCCCTTGAGAAAAGGATGCGATCGGTTTGACAGGAACAATAAAACTTTCATTATTTTCAACAAAGTCCCAATTATTCCAACTACTTGAAAAATTAAAATGAAAACAACGATGCTGTAATAATTCTTGAGGATGTTTAGGTGTTCCATATTTTTCGAGATATTGAGGTGAAGCACAGGTTATCCACTCACTATCTCCAATTCGAGTTGCAATTCTTGATGAAGATGGAAGTATTCCTCCATAAATTGCGATATCAACGCCACGATCAAAATCATCCTGATATACCGCATTCAACTCAAAATCTACACTTAAGGATGGATAATTATCTAGAAACTCAGGTAACCAAGGTAAAATTTGATGTTGTGCAAAAGTTGGCATCGTTCTAATTTTTAAAACACCACTCACACGGGTTGGAAATGCTTCAGCTAAAGAGTCAGCCTCATTCATTGCAGCTACAACATTTTGTGCACTCTTTAAATATGCAACGCCTTCTTCGGTCAATGTCAGTTGTCTTGCTCCTCTTTGAATAAGTCGCACACCTAAACGATTTTCTAGCCGGTTAATTAACTTGCTAATTGCAGATGGCGTTAAATCATTTGCTCTTGCTGCTGCTGAAAAACTTCCATGTTCGTATGCCCAGATAAAGGCCATCAGTTGTCGATAGTTGTCCATATATTTTCTCAAACACCATTAGAGTAAATTTGAATATAACAGCTTTTAATTTATATAAACTTTGCCTGTTATTCACATGTAGTTTGAATTTGGTGCAATCTACGATCAAATTGCTTTTGCTAGTATCTAACTCAATCGGAATGCTTTATTTCAAGGAGAAAGTGATGCTACAGCAAAGAAATCCGGATTACTCAGCCAATGAAGAACTTATGCCTTTTCAGTTACCGCAAGTTCCCTATATGTCGCCCGATCTTGTAATTCCAGGCGTTTTAGATGAGGCTTTGAAAGACGATAATTTATGGGTACCTACCTCTGAGTCTGTAAGTTTTAAACCTCTGCTTTTAAATACTAGCTCTGGTTACTACATAAACTTGTTACGTGTTCGAAAAAGTGGTGTGTTATCTAGACATCGTCATACCGGAGCAGTACATGCATTCGTACTTAAAGGTCGTTGGTATTATCTTGAGCATGATTGGATTGCAGAAGAAAAATCATTTGCTTACGAACCGCCAGGCGAAACCCATACTCTTTTCGTACCTGAAGATGTTACTGAAATGATTACGCTATTTATCGTGCATGGCGGCTATACATATGTAGACCCATTTGGAAAAGCTGTAGGTTATGAAGATGTGTTTACTAAATTAGAAGCCACACGAGAACATTATAAGAATATTGGCATTCCTGAAAGTGAATTAGAAAAAATCATCCGATAGTAACTGCCTTTTATAGAGAAATGCCAATTCGTAAAGTGATTGGCATTTTGTCTTTTCTACTACTGAAAATTAATCAAGATTGTTAAAGGATTAGATATGTTAAAAATAATGGGATTTCCTGGTGAATATATTCAAGGTGAACATGCTCTAAGTAATATTGGTGATATTGCAACAAGACACCAATTTAAAAAAATTGGAATTATTTATGATTCCGCTATTGAAGGACCTATTTTAGATAAAGTCACTATTTCACTTAATCAGTCAAATTTAGATTTTATTAGCTATAAATTCCCTGGTGAATGTACCTATGAAACTATTGAGGGACTTAGTCATATTATGGAACAACACGATATCGATTCCATCATTGCACTAGGTGGCGGTAAAGCAATGGATACCACTAAAGGCATTTCAAAAAAATTAAATATACCCATTATTATTTGCCCTACAGTCGCGTCTAGCGATGCCCCGACAAGTAGGCTCATAATTGTTTATGATGAGAATCATAAGGTTCAAGGTGTAGAAAAAACAAAGCGAAACCCAGATATTGTATTAGTTGATCTAGATACCATTGTGCAGGCGCCTGCACGCTTTTTTGCTGCGGGTATTGGGGATGCTATTAGTAAAATGTTTGAAGTAAACCAATGTAAAAATGCACATGGCCTGAATTCATTTTCGACACCACCTTTAGAAACAGCATTATTATTAGCAAATAATACTTTTAGTAATCTCATCACATGGGGAAAAATGGCGTATGAAGATGTTAAACAGCACCATATTACCCCTTCAGTTGAACGAGTCGTTGAGTCGACAGTACTTTTAAGTGGTTTAGGCTTTGAAAGTGGCGGCTTATCTTTAGCACATGCTCTTATAAGGGGTTTAACAGCGATTCCAGAGCTCGCTACCAATTTACATGGAGAGTTAGTGGCTTATGGTACCGTTGTTCAAGCTGTATTAGAAAATAGAGAGCATATTTCTATTATTGAGCTGATTAATTTTCTTAAATCTGTTGATTTACCGACCACCATTGCTGAACTGGGATATCATCAAGAGATCAGTGATTCTATGTTAGAAACGATCATTATGCATACACTGCAAAATGACTATAGTAAAAATTTTGAACCTCCTCTGAATAAAGAAAATCTGAAACAGGCAATAATAAAAACCAATCATTATTGCTAAAGAAAAAAGGGAGACTTCTCCCTTTTTTATCGCATGAGCCAACCACCAGCAATATCAATTACTTGTCCAGTGACGAAACTACTGTCATTTGAAGCCAGAAATTCTACGACTTTTGCGACTTCTGTCGGGGAGCCTAATCGGCCTAAAGGCGTATCATCAATCACATGTTGGTTCACTTGATTGCCTACTTCTAAAACCATAGGCGTTTCTATACGTCCGGGTGCAATTGCGTTTACATGAATGTTGTGAGCACCCAGCTCTCCAGCCAAGTGTCGAGTTAAACCAATAATTGCAGCTTTTGTTGCACTGTAGTGGCAAGCAACCACAGGAAGATATGCATTTGCAGCAACTGACGATGTATTAATAATTTTTCCAAACTTATGTTTAATCATCTGAGGAACTAAAATACGAATCAAATTAAAAGATCCATTTAAATTAACATCTACTACCCGTTGCCATTCTTCCGGAGATAATTGCCAGATTTTATGGGCATGTCCTTGATGCTTTGGTGAAATCCCAGCATTGTTTACTAAAGTATCAATAAAGCCTATTTCGTTATAAAAATATTCATAGGCAGCCTGACAAGCTTCATAATTAGCAATATCAGCACAAAATGAACTGACGTGATAGCCTTTATCTGCCAATTCCTGATGCTTAGCGACCAATAGATCGCAATTAAAATCTATTAGCGCAACTGTCGCACCTAACTGGGCAAGATGCTCTGCAATTGCGGCACCAATACCGTTACCAGCACCTGTAATTAGAACTTTTCTATCCTTAAATAATTTTTGCATTATAACTCCGTTAAATATTCTTAAATTTCCATAAAAAAAAGCAAAGACCTAAATTTCGGTCTTTGCTTTTAAGTTTTTACTTAACCTGATCTAAATCAATGCCTTTATTATTCTTCCAAGTTAATACTGCAATTGAAGCGATTATGGATACCACGATTAGATAAACATTAAAAATCCAACCTTTATCTATTGAGTAAAGCCAAGTATTCACATAGGAAGCCGTACCACCAAAAATGGTTACTGCCAAAGACATGAAGAAGCCTAGAAAATTAGTTCGATATTTTGTTGGAATTTGTTCTGACATGGCTGCTGGTTTGCAAGACATCAAGAAACCCATTGTAAATAGCCCAATGCTTTGAGCAACTAACAAAGTCCAAGGCTCATTACTAATTAATGACCACAACGGGAATAGCAATAAAGATGAACCAATGTAAGTGATTAAAGAGTTATTGTTTCTTCCAATGTAATCAGATAACCGCCCTTGAAATGGTAGACAGATCAGATAAATTACTTGTGCAATACAGCTCATCATAAAAGCATCTTTTGCAGGCATTTTTTGTATGCCGATTGCATAAATAGCTGCACAAGTGACCCATGTATAAAAGGTTAAAGTTGAACCTGCCTCATAAAAGAAAAGCTTAATACCGACTTTCATAATTTTAGAAAAAGGCCAATTTACCTCATCTGACATTTGATCATTATTTTTTTCAATATGTGTCTCAATCATATTTCTACGGAGATAAATTGCAAAAAATGCAAGTCCACCACCAATAGCAAAAGGAATTCGCCATGCCCACTCGTGCATTTGTTGATCTGTATAGGTCACATTGAGTAATGCTAAAAAAAGTGTTGCTAATAATGATCCAGCACCCACTGCAAAAAATGACATGCTAGACCATAAACCACGTCTTTTGGGTGGAGCAATTTCTGCAATATATGCATATGAGGTTGCGGTTTCTCCACCATGAGCAAAACCTTGAACCAATCTAGCAACGAGTAATAGACCTGATGCCCATGCTCCAATCTCTTCATAGGATGGAATAAAAGCAATCATTAAGCTTGCTAAAGCCATCATTACCATGGTGACCAGCATAATATTTTTTCGGCCATATTTATTTGCAAGTGGACCAAATACAAATCCACCTATTGGCCTAGAAACAAAGCCAACAGCAAAGACAGCTAATGTATTTAACAATGCTGATGTTGGGTCAGTTTTATCAAATAATGCTGAAGCAATATATACGGAAGCGACAGCATAAATTGTCCAATCATACCATTCCAATAAATTGCCTATGCCACTCGCAATTAAGGATTTTTTTATGTCTTTCTGCACAACTTGCTGTGACTGAGACTCAATATTTGAAAAGCTAGTCATGGCTACTTCAATCCTTTAAATTAAAAAATAAATGGCATTCCTATTACTAATTTCATTCAAATTAGTGATTTGCCTGACTAGAATTTTTGCATATTTTTTATTGTTTAACGGTGAAGCTCATTCAAACGCATTGTGAATGAAAGGAACATCTATTGGGTAAATTTCCAAATTTTAAAAGAAAAAATAGAACAACTGAAATTTATTGGAAAGAACCAGAACACTGTTCACAAGCGTACCCTTGTGAACATTTACTAATTTAATCACTCACTCCGATGGCTTTATAATTTTGCCAACAATATGTTCATGCGTAGGTACAAGACCTGCTTTTAAACCCAGTGGCTTAAACACCTTATCTAACACTGATTGAGTAAGTTTACCTTTGTCCTGCTCAATATCAGTTAATGTTCGACGGCTTATACCCACCAAAGCAGCATATTGTTCTTGCGACAAACCCAGTACATTCTTTCGCAAATGCGACAGCAATTGTCCCAGCGTAATCTCACTCAATAAATATTGTTTATATAAATCGATAAGAACTTGCTGACGATCTTGAGTCTGATTTTTTATATTCATAGCAGTTCCCATCTTTTCAATTTAGCTTCTATGTAATCAAATGATAGCGCTGGCATTTCAATAATTTTTTTCGGTACTCCTTTATCAACTAATCGCTGTTTTAGCCCAAGCAGATTAATTGCCAAAGACTTTAATGTTCCAAGAGATAAATCAGGATCACACCAAGGCGCAAGTTTTTGAGTAATTTGAGCCCAACGGTATTCACCTCCTTCTTCATACGGACTTCCCCAAGTCGTCGATCTGGTCACAACTTCTGGATCGGCTTTCATAGGTGCAAAATCGTAAATAGGTGAAAGAGAAATTTTTCCAGATTTTTTTAGAAATGATGTATTGCGACCATGATTGTCTGAATTACCAAAAATAATATTGAGTAAGTCTCGTTGTAGCCACTCACAGATGAATTGTGGTGCATCAAAATCTGAATCAATGCGAGTCAGTAAATTACATAGATCGTCAATAACTTCAAAATGGTTGAGATGACTGCCAGAAGATTTATTTAGTACTGAGTAAACAGATTCTAAGCCATGGCGATGCCACTGTTGATCACGCCATTCTGTATCAAACCTTGGTAGCCACAAAGAAGGATACTTTGTACCTTCAATGAGCTTCATTTGTGTTGTTTCAATCGTATTGAAACCTAATTCAGTGAGCACCTGATAGTAATAATATTCGGCTCTGAGAATGTCACAATCGATCTCACTACGTTTATTTCTCGGAAATTTCACTAAATAATGTTGATCTGGCTGATCAAAATTTTCTTGGTAGGTATCAATCCAGACTTTTCGTTCTGGTGAAACTCGGATAAGTAATTTGGGAGCTTCCCCGCCTGCGCCAGTTGCACCACCACTAATGGCACCCATTTGCTGAGCGTATTCCAAAAAATCAATATTACGCTCAGCAACATCTTCCTTGCTAAAATAACGTAAGTGTAAGGTTGATTCTGGATTTATAGGAGGCAAGGCTTCCTTAATACGTAAATTACCAACGGGTGCTATCCCCCCTTTTTCTAACAAAATACTTTCTTGCTCAGAATAGGTTAAACGTTGTAAATCTAGATAATTCACCCAATAACGGCGTGCAGCGCCAGAAGGAACAATATCATCCAAAAAGCCAAACCATGTGCTCGATTCATGTTTTATAAGAATTTGTACAGGAAGTGATAGACTACAGGCATGCTCATCTCGTCTGTCTAAATATTGAATTGCATAATCCAATTCATATTCTAATTCACTGCCACTCGTTGAACCCAACTTAGGTTCTAGCAGTTTTAGGTCTGCTATATCTACCCAGTTTTTATCTAGTAAGGCTTGTATTGTTAATTTTTTCATAGCAGAAAATGCGCAAATATTTTCTCAAAAATACTATAAAAAAGAGATTTTGTGAATATATTTGCGCATTTTTATTTAAACCTCTAAGTTTTGCGCAAATATTTGCTCATCACTATATTTGTAATATGAAGCAAATTTTAGCTTAATATTGCTTTATAAAGCTGCCCAGTGAGTGAGCTGATTTCTCCTCAGCCCACTTTAAAACCTAAATAGCCTGATTACTGTTGATAGACTTTCTTCCCATTAAAAATAGTCCATACTACCTTTGTTTCAGCCAACTGTTCAGGTGAAACTTTAAAAATATCTCTATCTACTAAAATCATATCGGCTTTTTTGCCCGGTTCAAGCGTGCCTATGCTTTTATCTAAATAAAGTGCCTTAGCTGAATTAATCGTATAAGCCTTAAATACGGTATCTCGATTAATCGCTTCCGCTGGGTTTAAAACATCTCCTTCAATTCCTTTTCTTGTAATTGCAGTCGCCATAGCAACAAAAGGATTGGCGGTTGAAACTGGGGCATCGCTTGCGCCTGCAATTGTCGCGTCGTTAACCAACAACGAATGCGCAGGATACATCCCCTTATAAGAAGTTGCATCAATATAAGGTTTTACCAGTTCTTTGTTAAAACTGTCTTCGTAGGCCCATGCTAGTTGCATAGAAGCAATCACATTATTTTGTTTAAAGCGCTTATAGTCTTTAGGGTCTACGAGCTGGAGATGAGTAATACTATGTGGGACATTGCTCTGACGTTTTGAACGAGCATATTCAATTGCATTTAAAGATTCCTGTACAGCTCTATCCCCAACAGCATGAATATGAACCAGCATATTTCGCTTGTCAGCTTCATCAACAACTAACTTAAAGGTATTTGGATCAAATAATAAAGTCCCTTGCTTGTTACTATTAGAGTAACGACCAAGTAATGCAGCCGATTGGGCTGGGAACTCTAATACTCCATCCGCAAATACCTTTACACCAATTAAATTAAAGTTATCTATGTTTTTATATTTACTATTGATTGACTCAATGATGTTAAAAACTTGAGGTGTACTTTTTGAGTTGATTACATGCAAACCAGAAACTCGCGCCGTTAACTCTCCTTTCTGAGATAATTCTTTATACATTGGAATCATCCCCAGTGTTTCCTCTGTATTTTGAATATTGGTAATTCCCTTATTCGGACTGGCATTTACAGCAATGTCCATCCATGCCGTAATGCCTAAACTATTATAGTATTTGATCGCTTCTTTAGAGCCTTTATAAAGCAGATCATGTGATACAGATGGAATTTTATCACTCACCATATCCCAGCCAGAATCGACCACAAATCCAGTGGGTTCAAACTTGTCATTATGTGCAATATTTTGCTGATCCTCTGGGCTTAATTGCTGAATGAAGTTTGCGTCTATACCTGCTTTTTTTAAGAGTGCTTGGTTTGCCCATGCCGTATGATGGTCGCTACCCACTAATGCAATTGGGCGATCTTTCCATTCATTATTGTTAAATACATTCGATAGCTGGTCAGCTAGTTCCCAATATTCTGACGACAAACCATTTAAAAATAGAACATCTCCAGCAACACCCGTACCATCCAGACTCGATTGTCTAAGTTTTGCTTCCACCTTTGAAATATCTATTGTTGTATCACCACTATCTATAGTTGCTAATACAGCCTCTACACCTGAAGCTAAAGCATGAATATGGCTATCAATTAAACCTGGCATTAAAACCTTGTTATCAAGGTCAAAAACTTGTGTATTGCTATCCGCAATTTTTTTAATTTCTTCGTTACTCCCCACTTTTATAATTGTTCCATCATGGGCAATTGCGATGGCTTGCTGAAAAGAGTCTTTATCTTTAGCGGTATAAATTTTTCCATTAATATAAATACTTTCAGCACCAATATTGTCGGCACTATCATTGTCTGTACATCCCAAGTTTATAAAGAGCAAACCTAGGCTGAGTGCTAAAAATCCTTTTTTAAATCTCATATTTAACTCCAAAGAATCATTTAAATTCTAATAATCGTTTTCCAATCTTCTTGTTGATATGTTTGCATAAAGTCTTTGAGCACTTAGGTCTATCCATCGACTACGGTTTGCTTACCACTCATACCTTTAGATAGTTCAATATGATACTTTGCGCTATTCGTTAGAATCTCCATTTCACTATTAGGTAGGCCCGTTAGCCCTAAGCCCATAATTGCAATTTTTGTTTTTAAGATTTCCATAAATTAATCTCCATTTGGTAATGGATAAACTAATTTTTAAGTTTATTTGAGGATATAAAAAGAATAGAGAAAATACCGCTTTATGAGATTTCTGTCCGCAAATCGGACAAAATATATTTAATATATAAATGCATTAATAGTTACCATTTACTATCTATGCAACATTATTGAATGTGTTTAAAGATAAACCTTATTAAGCACTATATTTTATTAAAATTTTCCTTTAAGGCATTAATTAAGATATTCAATAAAGGTGCTTGCTCACGTCTATGTGGATAGTACAGGTGATAAGGTTCATAACTATGTCTCCAGTCCTTAAGTGTTTCTTCTAGTTCACCATTTTCAATATAAGGTTGAACCATATCAATGGGCAAATAAGCAATTCCTACGCCACTTCTTACCGCTTGAAGTACTGGAGATAAGGTTGTAAAAACAACTTTAGCATTAACAGTAATCGTTTGTGTTTTACCTTGTTTTGTAAATTGCCAACGATAGAGTTCACCATGCGTTGGTAATCTTAAATTAATGCATTGATGTTCAATTAAATCTTTTGGATGCTTTGGGTGACCATAACGAGCTAAATATTCTTTGGTGGCAACCGTTAGCATTTGTATTGGCTCACTCACTTGTAAAGCGATCATATCTTTAGAAACCAAACCGCCTCTTCGAAGTCCCGCATCAAAACGCCCTTCTACAATATCCACAAGACCATAGTCAGATATGATTTCTACTGAAACTTTAGGAAATCGTTGGATCACTTTTTCAACTGCGGGCCATAAAACACTTTGGATTCCATATTCATCGGCGCTGATACGTAATGTTCCTGTAGGATCATTTTTTAAAGCACTGATTTGATTTATGCCATGTTCTATTTCTTGTATTGCAGGTTGAAGCAAATTGAGTAGATATTCACCTGCTTCTGTAGGCGCTACACTTCTTGTGGTTCGTGATAATAGTTTAATACCAATTCGGTCTTCTAAATTGCGGAGTGTTTGGCTAATGGCTGACTGGGATGTTCTTAGTTTTGCAGCCGCACGGGTGAAACTTCGCTCTTGAGCAACGACCATAAAAGTATGCAGATCATTTAAATTTTCTTTCATTATTTATAAGTATTCAATATAAGTGCTATCTGATTATAGTGGATTATCATAATGAATCACTACGGTTATATTTGTTTCATCGACCTAGTTCTTCTCTCAGAGATAAAATGATGAAAACTGTAACTTTCAAAAATAAAAATATCGATGTTTCTGCAACCATTCGTTTTCCAAAAGATTTTGATGAAAACAAAAAATATGCAGCCATCGTATGCGCCCACCCAATTAGTAGCTGTAAAGAACAAACTTCAGGTGCAATTTATGGTGAAAAACTCACTGAAGCAGGATTTATTACATTAGCTTTTGATGCTTCCTACCAAGGTGCAAGTGGTGGTGAGCCTCGTTTCCTTGAAGACCCAGCAACTCGTGTAGAAGATTTCCGTTGTGCAGCCGATTATTTAACAACGCTTGCTTATGTAGATGAAAATCGTATTGGTGTATTAGGCGTATGTGGTGGTGGCGGTTATGCTGTTAATGCGGCTATGACTGAACGCCGTTTTAAAGCCGTGGCGACCGTTGTAGCGGCAAACTATGGTCGCTTAATGCGTGAAGGTGATCAAACACCTGAGGCAGCTATTAAGACTTTAGAAGCAATTGCTGCGCAACGAACTGCTGAAGCGCGTGGTGCTGAACCATTTATTACCCAATACATTCCAAACTCACAACAAGAACGTGAACAAGCTGGAATTAATGATATCGATATTAAAGAAGCTATTGATTACTACAAAACCCCGCGCGGTCAGGCAGAAGGTTCACCGAATAAACTCCGTTTTTCAGGTTTAGCCGCTGCTGTTGGGTTCGATGCCTTCCATTTGGCAGATCACCTACTCACTCAACCCTTACAAATTGTAATTGGTGATATAGCAGGTGGATTTGGTTCTTATCGCGATGGTTATGAGCTATATAACAAAGCTGCCTCTAAAGAAAAAAACCTTTTTGTGGTTAAAGCTACAAGTCATTATGATTTATATGATCAACCTGAACCTGTGGCTCAAGCTTTAGAAAAAATTATTCCGTTCTTTCAAAAGTATCTTTAATTCTTATATTGGAAAGTTTCTCGATTGGGGAACTTTCCAATATTTTTAGTGTAAAGACAATGGTTTTGTTCTAGAAAAAAGTTAAAGCTTCTTATACCTATATTTGCTCATAGTCATATTTATATGACCCTAGTTCAGCTTTTAGTTAAATGCAGATGCGGGGCAAAAATAAAATGTCGAGGTTCCTGTTGTTGCATAATTAATGAACGTAGTTCAGTAATAAATGTCTCTGCCTCTTCTTTGTTAAGATTAATACCAAATGAACAACCGCCACCACCATAAGTAATTAAATGAATGGTACCTTGGCTGCAATCTGGTAAAAAAGGCGGATTTAATCCACCATTCCAAGGTCTGTAGATAATTTCAATAATCTTCTGAGTATTAATATCCTGTATTAACAAATTTTTCCCAAGGCATTCTTTAGAAATACAAAGATTGTTTTTGGAAATAAAAAATGTTTCCTCGGCATTTTTAATCCATCGTTTATTTTTTCTATATTCAGAATGTAAGTAGAAAAGAAATGGTAAAAGTATGAATATTAAAAAAAATGTCAGGAAACTATCATTTTCTGCGTACACTATATAAACACCATACACAAATAAAATGTCAAAAAAAGTTAGTGCTAGAAAGTCCAAAGCTATTAGATTTTCTACAAGCTCACCATTCATCTTTAAATGAATGGTAGTTCCCACATCTGAAATATGCGTTTCAAATTGATTTGGCATCCAGTACTCAATTTTCTATGTTTATTGTCTAAAAAAACCGCTGTACCTATTGAATCTTACTTATTAGCACGGCGCTTAAACTTTCGTTATTGCTGTGTATTATAAAATCACCAAGCAGAATTTTATAGCGGTTTAAGACGGCATGTGTCTCTCAAGTACACATCCCAAATGTCACAACAACTGTAATAAAAAATACTCAAGCAATCTCTTTCGTTCATCTGGTTTGTTTGGATCTAAAAGCTGAACCATTGCCCCATCAATCACAAACAAAAACATGTGTGCATCTTGTTTTGAAGCATTTTCATTGCTTTTTAAAAGCAAATTATAGATTTCATTGATGAGCCAGTTTCGATAGTCAATTACGGTCTGATAAGCCTTGGGATGTGTTTTCGCAATCTCAAAAATCGCTTTAAAGGGCAAATGATAAAGCCCGTCTAGGTCGGCATGTAAAAAGTAAATCTTCCGCAGCTTTTCAATTAGCGTTAATTCTTTTTGAATATAGATAATCGAAATCACTTCATGTTTAAGTCCATCTTTTTGAAAGGTTAGACTCATTTCAATGAGGCGTTCTTTTGAGTGGAAGTAGTTATAAAACGTGGCCTTGGTAGTATTTGCCGACTCGATAATTCGGTCTACTCCAACATTGTGAAAGCCGTATTTGTTAAATAAGTATCTTGCCGAATGAAGCACGCTTAAAGCACGAAATGGAAGATCTAAATGTGGCATATTTTTACCGTTATAAAAATTATTGTTGTCTATAAATGAGATATAAAAACCGCTGGCTTTTGGGAGAAAAAAGGCATAGCAAAGCCGTAAAGACTGTGCGCAGCACATCTCAAGTTTTAATTGTCTAAGTTTTAGGTAATAACAAGCTAAAGCCTGAAAAAGCCTTACGGCGATCAAACTGCTTTAAAATTTTAAGTTGTGTCGTTATAGCTTTTGGCAAAGGCTGCCAAGAAATAATGGATGTGCAAAGCCAACTCCTTATATATGGAGTTCTGCCAAAGCATAAGATTTATGGTGGCAGAACGGAAGTGGGTTCGCAGACTGGTTAAGACTCCAGCACACCCGAGGGTGTCCCACTCCCGTCCTACCGCAACGGGAGGGAACGAGATGTGCACACAAAACTATTCCTCAGAAGAAATAGTCCTGATGTGGTCTTAAAACGGTCTGCGACAACCGACTGGCAATGTAGGCCAGCCCGCAAATGGTAATCTCCAATATTTGAAGTGTCAATGTGAAATTGGCTAGAAAATATTTAAATAGTTATTGTTTTTCATTTAATTAGATAATTAAGGGAATTCTTAAGTAATATTTACAATTTACTTTTATATCATTAAGTTAAAATTTAAAGTTTCAAAAACTTAAGGTCTAGATTGAGTCAAACTTTGCTCAATTAGCACGAATCATTCTCTCTTCTATAAAATATTGAAGCAATCAGAAAAGATGTATAAAAGGCCCAATAAGGACCTTTTATAATATGTTAATTTTATTATTTATCTCGATGCTAACCAACCAGCGCATGTAACCATGAGTCCAGCTGAAGTTCTATTAACCTGTTTCATAGCTTTCTCTGATTTAATAGCTTTTCTAATTTTAGATGCAGCAGCTAGATAAAGAAGTTGTATGGATAGATCAATAACTATACCTAAAATAGTAATAAATACGACTTGAGTCCAAGAGAGCGCTGTTAAATCAAATGCATGTGGAAGTATTGCACCAAAAAATATGACAGCTTTAGGATTACTAAGAGTTAGTAAAGATCCAGTTAAAACCCCTTTACCTACAGATTGTTCAGTAGACATTTTTGTCTGTAATTTATCTAAACTCCACATTTTCCACGCAATAAATAAGAGATAAGCGATACCTAACCATTTGACAATAATAAAAGCTGTCTCAAAGCGTAGAGCTAATGCTGCTAATCCTAATATCGCAACAATTAACCAAACAGCATTACCTAAAACCATACCTGAAATGAAAGGGATACTTGAGCGCCCTCCATGAGATAATACGTGGCCGATTAAAGTACCTTGAGCTGGCCCAGGAATAGCAGCGGCAATAGCAAAAGGAATTATAAAATACCAAATGTTAGAAATATCCATGAATAATAATCCTTAGTAGAACTTGGCAAAAACCTTATTAAATTGGTCTAACGCTTAAGGTTGAATTTTGGGTTAAGTAAGAGGTTAAAATTAACCTTATCGCATTTTCCAGAAAAAATAAAAGCAATTGAGAGTCTCCAAACAAATGAGAATGCTTACAGCAAAGTAGTTATTCAGTATAAAATTATTATTTAAGCGACCAATCTCGCAAATTAGGCCGTGTAATATACTTAAAGTGATAAGAGCAAAAAATGACTCAAAATAAAGTTGAATTAGCAGAGAAATTGTCAAAAGAATCGCATCAAGGTCAAAAGTATGGTTCTCATGATTACTTTGATTATCATATTAAAGGTGTGGTCAATTCATTAATTGAGCATCGATTTTCAGAAGTTTATATTATTACAGCCCTTCTCCACGATAGCGTGGAAGACACACCTCTTACCCTAGACAAAATCGAAAGTTTATTCGAAAAAGAAGTCCGCGATGCCGTTGATGGATTAACTAAACGGGAAAGTGAAACACGCGAAGAATATTTAATTCGTTGTAGTTCGAATCCGATCGCTCGAGTTGTGAAACTTCATGATGCAGCCTTTAATGCGCATAACTCACATAAAGAAAATAATCAATCACGAGTAGATTATTACCTTCAAACCATGTTAATTGTTTCAACAGCACAAGATAGGTTGGAATGAAAAGGTCGAATTAGCTAGGTTTATAAAATATAAGACGATCAATTTGATTTTGTAACGTATTCAAAGTTACCATGAAAAAAGTTTCTTGCTCTCGCTAATATTCACCATTTTGCGCAAATATTTGCTCAATCCTATTTAACTTTCCCAAGAATTGAGCAAATTTTTGCGCATTAATCACCTACGGCGGACCTATCTCAAAGTTAAATACGCCCGACTTCTAAGTATGGAATCAGGTTTTTATCAAAATGTGGTCTTGGGTCGCCTTCATAACTAATAAAACCATGCATTCCAGTTAAGCGTTCACCTTTATAAAACTGGTTTAGCTGATAGCGCGGGTCTTTATGTGAAAGCGTAAAGCTCACCACACCAACACCCTGCTGTTTTGACTTGTTATAGGCATCTTCGAGCATTTTATGATGCAAAGCTAAATCTTCGGGATGGCACATCAGCGTATGTAACACATGGTATTTAATAGAGTCGCCCAGTTTAGGCAAACGCATGCCTTTAGTTAGCGGAGTCAACAAGTTATAAATAGGTCTAAGCACGCCAATGGCTGAACTGTAATGCAAAATTTTGGTTTGCTTAATACTGTGCTGATCCCATAAACCAAACATGCCCACCAGTTTCTCACCTTTAAAATAAAGTGAAAAGTCTGAGAGTTTTATTCCTGAAAAATACCGATGACCTTGGGCAAGTTCTTCAAAGTTATAGGCAGGAATAAAGTTATAAAACTCTGCCATGTCGGCAATAAACTGATTCATGGCTTCCACATGCTGAGCTTCAGCGACACATGTGCGAATCTCTTGAATGTCACTCTGTTTATCAACTTGCTTTAAAAAAGCCGTGATTTTTCGTTTTGCCCCAGTACTCGTCAGACTTAATGTCTCAATGAGTCCTTCGTCATAATAATCAGGCATTCCCGTTTTGCCCGTTTGAATGGCTGCCCGCGCCGCATGGTTATCATCAAAAATAATCATTTGACTATAGTTCGGTTCATGCATGCTCTGCTTTACATGCTTCGCCAAAACCTTAACTAGTGATTTACCTCGATAGTTATGATCTACCCGTAAATCACCCGCATACCGTAAGTTTTGTACGTTCCGATCCACATAACACGGACGGTAACCATTACTATAACAAGCGACATTCTTTTGACTCTCGGTGTCTTCAATCAACACATGTAATTTATGTCGATAGACAATATCGGAAGCTTGAAAATAACTCGGTTCGCGCTGAAAGCTAATTTGTACACCTTTGGTGGTCATCGGTACGGCGACTAAGTCTCGTAAAGCCTGATCATCTGCCTGAGTAGCTTCACGGGTAATGAGTGTATTGTCAGCAAGTGGTGGATTTGTTTTATTCATTATTCACCTGTTGTGCGGTCTGTACGGGAACCAAGCTGTTTAGACGCCCCATTTGGTCGAGTAACTGATAGACAAACACCACTTCGTCTTGGTCATTCACAGTTTTCTGGGTTTCTGCATCGAGTAACTTTTGTTCAGTATTGAGCAAGTCAAACGTGGTTTTGGTGCCAACATCAAACTCTTTACGTGTGTAGACAAAGGCAATAGACGCAGCCTCTATGGCATTTGCCAATGCTTCTTTATTTTGTCGAATGGTTTGAAGCTGTGCATAGGTCGTGCGTGTACGCTTATTTAAATCTAGTTCAAGACTTCGCGTTTTTTGGTTAGCCAAATCGATATCGGCCTGTGCTTTTTTGACGTTGGCGCGATTTAAACCATCATCATAGAGCGGTACATTGAGCTGCACCCCCACCATGTAGTTATTACTTTCGGAACCAATATAGCTTGCCTCATCTTGCTTTCCGGCACGGCTAGTGAGCATGACCGTTGGCCACAGTTCACGTTTAGTTAAAGCGTATTGTTTCTCGGCGGCTTGTTTTTCGTATTTGCTCCGCATTAAAGCCGGATGATTTTTGGTTTGCGCCAAAATTTCATCTAAGTTAGCTGGAATAGCGGGTAGCTGTTTAATGGCGACAAGGTTTTCAGGCGTTACACCTGTCACTTGATAAAACTGTGCTTCGCTTACGGTTAAGTTAGATTGAGCCTGTGTAATATCGGCTTGGCCTTGCGCGACTTGTGCTAAAACTTGAGCCAAATCCGCACGGGTAATCATTCCCACATCAAAACGGCGCTTCGATTCATATAAAGACCGTTGCAGATTTGCCATGGTCTTTTGTCTGAGTTCTAAAATGGCTTTCTTTTTTAATACGTCGGTATAGACCATCACCGTATTTAAAATAGTTTCCGATCTTTGATCTGATAAACCTTGGTTTTGTGCAGAGAGCTGGTTTTCGGCAACATCAATTCCTAAACGGTGTCTGCCAGACGTATAAATCGGATAATCAGCCTGTAATTGCAAACTTCGACCTTTACGGTTTCCTTCGGTTGGAAACAGGACGTGTGAAGGCGTATCTATTCTTTCATAGTCCAGTTGCCCGACTAAATTGACTTTGAGTCCGTCACGCTGTTTAGCTTGCTCAAGCATTGCAGTGGACTGGTTCACGCTTAAACGACTGACCTCAAGCTGACTTTCATGTCTTAAACTGGCTGACAAAGCCTCATCTAAAGTCATGGCTTGTACATTCGACACAACCAACACACCTAAATACAAGGCGTGTCGAAGTGTTAAAAACCGAGTATTAAATGGCTTCATCCCTTTCATAGTTGTTCCAAACTATTGAGGGTGACTTTTTTGAGTGGCTCAGGTTTGATATTGCCTTCGATAATGCCATCAAACATGACCAGTTTTTTATAGGCATTCCAACCATTATTGGCTTGGCGAATTTGAGGTTGATCAAGCTGTCCTAAGTTTCGAGCAAGTTCGTAATGGAAGTTTTGGCGCAAAATACTGTCGATATATTCATTGTTAATGCTGTGATGAATTTCACCTTCAAAAAGCACACAATAAAATGGTTTAACCTGTTGTTGGGTATCAATCGCCAGTAAAGAAATCGCTTTCGATTCGGTTTCATTTAACTGCGACAATAACTGATGAGCAGTTTCAGGCGCGAGTTTTTCACCGACCAGATCGACCCCAAAACGGCGGCCTTGGAACTCAAAACACGGAATTTGTTCTATAAAGCCAGTGACGCGTAAGCAATCATCCAAGCAATAACGAAGTAAGCCATTACCTGAGGTAATCAACGGGCTCACCACATCGCCTTGTTTAAGCTGCCACGACGGAATGATTTGTCCTTGTTTATCGCCTTCTAAATATTCAAATTCGTAGAAGTGACTTTGATACGCCAGCGGGTATTGGTCGTTATAGGGAATGGTCACTACACCTTCGGTCGCCCATAGACCTTTGCCTTCAAACTGCACACTGGGTAACTTCTCTTGTAATTTTTCAGCCCAAGCTTTTGAACCTGCGGTATCCCAACTCGACACTAAACTTAACTTTGGCCAGAGCTTTTTAAAGTCGATCTGTGCGCCGTTTGAACTCGCAATTAAGGCTTGAGCGCTTTCAGGGCTATGCGGTGCGGTCACTTCTTTTAATGAAGCCTCACGATTGCCCCATTTACCGCTATTAAGCACCTCTATCACGTCCTTTTGTAATGACTCTAAACGCTCAAGCAATTGCAGCGCAAAAGTTGGGCTCCACACCGAAATCATGGCTAAGTTACGGTTTGCGACCAAATAACAAATGGTAGCAAACAGTGCGTCATCGGCATTGGCTGCAAAGGCAACATTACTTGGAACGGCTTGAGTAAACTTAGATAAAATGCGCTTACCGACACCGAGTAGCGCACTATCATCATTTAGGTTTTTATCTTTTAAAACTTCACGCTGGCTTTCAGGTAACCATGACACTGACCAATAATGTGTACCCGAACTAAGCTGAGGGCATTTACGGTATAAACTCGCCATCCACGGCGCAATCGCATGGTCAAGCTCATCTAAAAACAGTTTGGTGTAAGGAATAAACTTAATTTGTTCACTCGAGCCACTGGTCGGCTGGAAACGAACCAGTTTACTGCTAGACAATGAAAGCTTTTGCTCACGATAACGTTGAATGTCTTCTCGCCATGTGCCATAACGTGTCGCAGGAAATGATTTTACAAACTGCTCATAGTTTTGAACCTTTTTATCTTTGGCCAGTATAGATGTCTGTAAAATCGAATGCAGAATTTGGCGTTGTGTTGCTTCTAATGCATTAAACCGTTTTTGGAAATTGCGGTCAGATGCATCGCACCATTGTTTTAAAATAAGGTGTGAACCCGTGGTTAGCCATTCAGTCGGTTTCATTGGATGGCCTCTCTACGTTTTGTTTTATGTGTTACACAGGCTTCAAACTTTCCCTTACTCGTGGGTTTGGTGATGAGCTTTACTGGGAAACGCGCAAGATCTTTCCAGCCTAATCGACCAATACACGGTAATTCCGTACCCGCACTCCATGTTGGATTCATTTGCTCAAAGAAATGAATATTTGGGTTTTTCTCTCTCATTTCGGCAGTAATCGGTGCGACCTCACCTTTTAATGGTTGATAGTCATCTCCAAAATTTAAGAGGCCCGCATCTTTATCATAATATTCCCCAAAGAATTTCTCACAGTAGTGCTCGACCACTTCGGATAGATGCTGGTTTTCATCTTTAATATTTGGGTAGTACACATAGTAGTTATTGGCGAGTAATAGATAGGTTTTGTAGCCTTTAGAAATCAGCAACCAATAGAGTTCGTTAAATGGATATTTGATTCGAAGCTTAATCATGAGTTTGAGCATGGTACTTTGCAAACTACGAGTCCCCCAAAACTTCTTCAAAATGACCGTATCGCCACTAAATAACACCGTGTAGTCTTTACCGTTTAAGTAAAAGTGCTGCACAACAACGGTAGAGAACCCCACAATCTCATCTGTTGCCGAGTCAAAAATTAAGATCGCACCACTTTTATTTTTAAAATCATCTACAAAAATAGAAAATCTCGTATTTTCATAATACTGTTCGTAAATGGAATACATCACTTTTAATCGGTCAGTATCGATTTGCTCTTTTTCAAAA
>Ga0308156_1000418_pt1 | contig 90384 bp, 70 predicted proteins | sample PhyAR2_FD_201041 | JGI IMG/M metagenome (GOLD analysis project Ga0308156, IMG submission 201041) | Phyllosphere microbial communities from UC Gill Tract Community Farm, Albany, California, United States - DLSL A.R2 | ecosystem: Host-associated > Plants > Phyllosphere > Unclassified | place: USA... | reverse complement strand
GCTGGCATCGGCCGATATCTGACCTTTTACAATAGCCGACGCCCACATTCATCGCTTGACCGGCAAACACCGGATCAGGTCTACTTCAACGCGCTGACACCAATGATGGTGGCGGCATAATCGCGGCGGAAATCCACTTAACGAAACGCCCGAAACTGTTCAGACAAACCGAGCCACCTCTGATCATCAGTCGCATCCAACTCGAAAAGCCGCAGCAAAACGCAGATGTCGAATGCAATAACCGAACTGTTCGGCACGAAAGACTTAAGCGGTAAGCTCATGGCGTTAGACTTGAAGTAGCAAGGCATAAGGTTTTCGATTTCGGTTACAGGCCAGCCTTAGCGATGCAACTCAGTGTTTGTGATAGCCAGTCGAGCGGATCGACGCTATTCATTTTGCATGTCTGGAGAAGCGTCGCCAGTGTGACCCGGGTCTGTCTTGCGGCACTTCACCGACGTGGAGTTGCTACAAGCAGGCGTCGATTGCTCGGGCATTTACCTGTGGCTAGGTCATGAAGCAATGGAAATGACGCCGACCAATCTTGCTGCGCATCTCGAACTGAAGGAATCCGCACTAGCAAATCCGCGTCGACTACCTGCGCCAATGGAACTTTAATTCCTCAACCTATATCACAGGTGCTGCGCAGCGAACGCGTGTGGTGCATCAGAGTGAAGTTGCGAATATATTGTAGTACTCACTTGAAAATCTCATGCACCCATGAACAGCTTAACAAAATATAAACAAGAAGCAAAAGTACTTTTTGACGGATAGTACCTCCGATCTTCAATTACGAATCAGTACTTGCATTACACAAATCTAGTGCGCCTCAGCTTGATTTGCCAAGAAAATTTCACGGGCGTCCATAGGAGACTTCGAGTGCGAAAACTTATATTAGAAGCCGATATTACACGAATCGGACAGGACACAAAAATCGTTATTCGTCTGATGGGCGACGGACTGTCACGGGAAGTCCAGAGCGGAGATATTTATATTATTCTTCGTGGATACAATAAATTCAAAGAGAGGTCGCTTTTTGATGGCCTTATGTTCATGTTTATTTTCGTCGCAATGAGAAACTATGATATTTTTGAGATCCGCGGAGCCATAAGTCGGAAAGCTATCAGAAATGTGCGCCTTTTTCAAGAAGCTTGGACCTGCATGGTGCCGCATCTTTATAGTATCTGTGAGGTCAGACCATCTAAAATTGCCGCACCTTCTCTATTAACTGGTTTGAAGCGTGACAGCGCAATATCAGCATTTTCTGGCGGGTTAGATGCGACATTTTCAGCAGTAAGACACACCAAGAAAGATGACTGGAGTTATCCTTTAAAGTCGTGCGTTATGGTACATGGCTTCGATGTCTCGTTCGAAGATGATGAAACCTATGAAAGATTGTCACATCGTGTATTGCCGCTGTTGCAGTCAACTGACCTTAAATGCCATCATGTGAAAACAAATATTCGAAGTTTTGAACTTCAAAACTGGGAACACAGCTTCGCATCTCAATTGGCGGGTGTTCTTCATTTGTTTTACCAGTCCCACACATCGGCGATAATCGGAAGTTCAGAGCCTTACAATAACCTCGTAATACCATGGGGCTCCACACCAGCAACCGACTACCTTCTCTCAGGAGACGGCCTAGAGATCATCCACGATGGCGCCGGTTACTCTCGAACCGAAAAAGCTGAACTTGTAGCTTTGCACACCGTGGCGCTAAGCACGTTAAAAGTTTGTTGGCAAGGCCCCGATCAGGCCTCGAATTGCGGCTTCTGTGAGAAATGTGTACGAACCCGCCTTAACTTTAAAGCCGTTGGATTGGATAATTTGCCTTGCTTCGATACGCAATTTGAAGATTCCATGATCGATAAAATCGAGGTTGGCAATATCGCCCAGCTGACAGAACTAATTACGATCTCGGAGTTTTGCCATCGAAGAGGTGTTCGCGAGTCTTGGGTGGGGAGGCTGGATAGAAAAATTGAGCAAGTCCGTAGAAACTCTTGACGTACTCGGCTCAAATTAGTCCATGCAGAATTGGGTTCTACTCATGTCCATTGTCCGAAAGAAGCCGATTTTGACCAGATGTGATGGACGGTCTCCGCTCCCGGCATCTCCATGGGCCAAGTTGTAGGGTCTCGAACTCATTTGAGATGCATCCATGCCGGACGTGATGACAGCTTGTCTGTTCCGGGGCATGTGGTCGGAATATTCACAGTCGGGGATCTGTTCCATAAACGCCCCGGCGGCCAACTCGCAATGGCGCTCGAGCCTGAGCCAACCCTGTCTTTCCCGAGAGCAGGACGATTTCGGTCGGCTCGTGAAGGTCACTTGATAGCATTCTGGAATGTGAACAACCCTACGTCTTGTCCTCGCCACTACGAGCCATTTTGCCTGAGCCGCAGCAGAAGGCAACACGTCGAGGCTCCATCATCGCATCGGCTATTCGTATGCGACGTCTGCGTTCCCTTGATCAAAGGGTTGCACTCGAACGTATTTTAGGCGTGGTAATTTTAGGAGCTCATTACGCTGTGCAGATGCCCATGGTATCAGTGCATCGATGTCCCTGACCAGATGGCAGTTGGTGAGGCTGATGAAGAGATCTCGTAGATAGGAGTAGGGCTCGACGCCATTTATCCGGCATGTCCGATAAGAATGGCGAAGCGCGCCCAACTGCAATCACCTTCGTCATGACCAGCAAAAAGTGCATTTAGACGGTTCATGGCTTGGCGATGTTCAAGTTACATACAACGGATAGCACTCTCGATCTTGTAAAGAGTTGCGATGCGCACCAAGGCCTCGTCCACTATGGGCGAACGCTTCATCGACTTTGCCGCGATGAGCTTCCTCCGCCCGTGTGACCGACAATATGCGCCAGTCGTAACGGATCGTCACCCGTACGTTTCGGTGTACTGAGGTCGTAATAGCCGCCATAGGCGTGAACCTGGATCATGCCGTTGAAGCCATTGAGGATTTCAGCGGTATATGTTCGGAATGCTTAGATATGGCGATTTGCGCCAATAACGCCTCAGTGGGCCAGCTACCGTCCAAAAGATGCGCCGGCGTTTGGCCTGCAGGACCCCTGTCCGTCCCTTCGGGCAGGCGTATTTCGGGCGGATCGTGACGATCACCTGATAGCTGGCCGGAATGCAATCGAGACGTTCCGTCTTGTTTGTGCCGATGCGAACCATGTCACCGCAGCCGCAGGGCACGCAATGGTCAAAGGCTCCATTACACGCTCGACACGCAGAAGGCTCGCCGGCAGTGCACAGGAACCATCGTTCGGAACTCCTAGACGTATCAGTAAATTGAAGCAGGCTCATTAAATTTGCGAGGATAGAAGCGCTTATAACTAAGACAAAAAAGGCAAATCCTGCACAATCAAAATGAAGTCACTCCAAAGCGACAGTCTCCCAACGCTTAGATTGTCGTATGCGTAAATAAAGCAAACACATCTTAATAGTAAGTGGCTGGGGCGCCTGGATTCGAACCAGGGAATGCCGGTACCAAAAACCGGTGCCTTACCGCTTGGCTACGCCCCATCAAATCGGATCAAAGTGATCGATTGCGCGGGCTTATAGCCGCTCCTCGCGCCCAGTGCAATCGCCTATTGATAAATTTGCTCAAGCTTCGCAAGCTCTGGGGATAACCGCCAAGCGAACAGCGCGTTTCATCTTAGCGCAGGATTTGCGCTAAGCCTGAAAGCTGGTATTCCAATTGAGGAATTTCACGCTGATTGGTCGCCGTCATGATCCTGCTGCTCGTCTCCTTCATCGCAAGCGCCATTCTTTGTGGCGCCGGCCTTTACATTCTGTCAAAAATCCTGCCTTCGAGTTTTCTCGCCGCCGGATTCAATGCACGTTCAAACCATAGTATAGCCGCACGTCAGATTGGCGGCCTCGCTCTTATACCCGCCATCCTGATCTCACTCTTGATATTTGCAACCGACCTCGGACTGACCATCGATCTCGTCCTATGTGTCTGTGGCGCGTGCTTATTGCTTTGGATCATTGGTGGGCTGGACGACCGTTTCGATCTTTCTGTTGCAACGCGGTTTGGGTTGCAATTCGTTGCAGCTTGCCTGGTTGCATATGGTTTGGGGCCAGACTTCCGGTTGCTTCCTGATTTGTTACCGCATTGGTTGGAAATTACGTTGATCGTCATGTCGCTGATCGCCGCCATCAATGTTACCAACTTCATGGATGGTTTGGACTGGATGACCGTCGCTGGCCTCGGCGTGCCTCTTACGGGTATTGCGCTCCTTACAGCGTTTCACCTGTCAGGCATTGAAAGCGGTACAATCGCTGCTGTTGCAGCAGGCGGGCTTTTTGGGTTCGCGTTTTTTAATCGTCCTCCGGCAAGTATTTTTCTCGGCGATTCCGGTAGCTTTCCACTCGGCCTGATCGCTGGCACGGTTCTGTTGTTATTGGCACGCGAAACACATCTCGTTGTGGCACTTATTCCGCCACTCTATTATGTGTTGGATGCTGGCACGACGATCATTCTAAGAGCGCTCGCGGGCGAAAATGTTCTCAAAGCACATTCAAAACATGCCTATCAAGTTGCAAAGCGTTCTGGTCGAAGCGTGCTAAACGTTGTCGGCCACGTCGCGCTCCTCAACGTCGTCCTGATTGCTTGTGCTGCCGCAATTCTGGTTTTCGACCACCTGCTTTCGCAGATTATATTTCTGCTTGTCGCGGTGATAGCCGTTCTGTTGCTGCTGCTTGATTTCCGCGGCCGATTTACAAAGTTATGACGTCGAACAGCACTTTACGCACGGCAGCCTCATCCTCAGTCTCCATCGAGGCCCTTAGCGCATCGAGGCTTTTTGGAACGTCGACGGCCACTTTCTGCCCTTTTGGCGCACGCATGATCTTTGGATGTCGTGTGGTCTGAGCATGAGAAGGATCGTAGAAGAGTTCTTCATACATCTTCTCACCCTCACGAATACCTGTGACTTCAATCGCGATATCGCCATCCGGATTATCAGCACTGCGCACGGTGAGACCGGCAAGCAGAATCATATTTTCTGCAAGATCGCGCACCTTGACTGGATCGCCCATCTCGAGAAGCACGGTATCCCCTGATTGAGCAATCGCTCCGGACTGAACGATGAGCTCGGCAGCTTCCTTGATAGACATGAAATAGCGCGTCATGTCCTCATGCGTGAGCGTCACCGGGCCGCCATTGGCGATCTGTTCGCGGAAAAGCGGTACAACCGAGCCGTTAGAACCCAGCACATTGCCAAAGCGTACAGAATAGAACGTCTTATCGTTCCCTGCTTTTTCAGCGAGGGTTCCATAATAATAGACGACCAGCTCAGCCCAACGTTTTGTCGCGCCCATCACATTTGTTGGTCGCACGGCCTTATCTGACGATATAAGCACCATACGTTCGACATCTGTCTTGAATGCTGCTGCGGCCACGTTTAACGTTCCGAACACATTATTATAAACGCCAACGAGCGGGTTCTTTTCCACCAGCGGCACATGCTTATATGCCGCACAATGATAGACCGTATCGACGCAATGAGCGCGGATAGAATTTTCGATGCAATGCTGGTTTGCGACGGTGCCGAGGACCGGAATGACATCGCATTGAGCGATCTGGCGCAACTGCCGCTCGATTTGATACAAGGCAAATTCGCTTGATTCAAAAAGCACGATACAGCTTGGATTCCATTGCGCGATGGTTCGGCAAAGCTGGCTTCCAATTGACCCGCCCGCTCCTGTGACCATGATGCGACGGCCTTCGACCACCTCACGCAGAAGATTGACATCGGGTGGAACGGGCGAACGGCCGAGCAAGTCGTCGATTTCGACGTGGCGCAGGGCACTGACGAGGTACTTTCCTGCCGTTAAGTCAGCTATTGGCGGCAGAATACGGGTACTGACCGGAAGTCGACCCAGTAGGCGCGCCAGTTCCTGACGTTGCTTTTGATCGATCTCTGGTTCGGATATGACAACCTGACTGACGCCTAGGTTCTCAATCAAACGTGGGATCGATGCAATGTCATAGACACGAAGTCCTACGATATCCATGCCGGAGAGCTTTCCGGAAGGATCAACGAAGCCAATGACATGTGTATCACTATGGCTTCTGAGTGCTGTCGCCAGCTGACGTCCGGGTTCGCCCACGCCGATTATCAGGGCAGTGCTTGTATAGTTCTTATTGGACTCAGCGCTGCGCAGCAGCCATTTGGCTCCAAATCGACTGGCTGAGATAAGGACGGTGCTAAGCAGCCAGTAAAGAAGCGGCACTGAGCGCGGCAGGCCGGAACCGCCGTAGGATTCCATCAAAAACACCAATGCGACCCAGAAAAGTGCTGCAATGGCAGTTGCCTGAAAAATCGGCCAAATGGCGCGCTCGGCCAAATATCTTATGATCGCTCGATAGAGTCCGAAGCGAATGAACACGGGAATTGCGAGAGCTGGGGCAATAGCGATCAAGAAAATCTGCGTTGGCGTTGGGACAAAAACAAAACCAATGCGCATTACAAAGGCGAGATAGGCGCTGACCAAAAGCAATACAGAGTCACTCAGCAGAAGTATGATCTGCTTACCAAAGCGCGGCAATAATGCCAGTCTCTGCCATGGATATTTGAAACTCATAGAAATATATCCTGCCCCCCTCAAGGCGAGAACGCGAATAATCACCGTTGAGGATTCGGCTAACTCATCTCTTCTTTAAGCAACAAAATCAGAGATCTAGCTCAGATATCCGACCACGTACCAACCCATAAGTTGCACCGTTAGCATGAGTCCCGTCATAGAGCTATATCAATTGAGATTGCAGGTGCTCACGAAGTTTGCCCTGGTGCGCTAATTGCCTGTTTTTATTCAAATTCTCTTAAATCGAGTTCTTGAGGTTGTTTGCTTCGCCTCACGCATCGGCTCAGGCATTCCGTCGATTGAATGCATATGATCACATAAACATTTCCGTATTTGATAGTGACATGTTGTGCAGATTTGCATTTGGCCAACTTTGTATCAATCGCTATTGCGGTCTGAAGGCCCGCGAATGAGCTGAGGCGCGGCCTGCCCTCTTCAAGATGGCGACGGCCGCAAAAAGCGTTGCGCAAAGGATGTCATGGAAAAGTGGGAATCGCTCTTTGCGATGAGCACCTAAGGAAAACAAACATTTAGGCTAAACAAACAGGCCCATGCCCGATTGCATGTCGCATTGCTGGCCCCTTTTCTGGCAACGGTTATCCGCCGTTCACAAGTGACAGAATAAGCTGTTCAACATTTCCGCCCGACCCCATTTCCACGCGGTCGAAATCACGGCCCTGCTGACGCTGAACAGCGACCAGCGCATTGATACGGTTAATTAGCTCGCGCCGCATTTTCTGGCATTTTGGATCGTTCGGAATTGAAAGGCCCACCGTTGTACGGACGATCTCACGCGTCATGTCTTTGGCAGTCTCACCGTGAACAAGTTCATGCTTATAGATGCCATCATAAAAGCGCTCCCAGTTTTCCTTCACTGGAGAGGAAAGCTTCTGCGATGGCTTCGGCAGCGTGTAGGTAATTTTCAGCTTTGGCTTTGCCGAAACAATCGTGCAGCCATTGTTGGAATTGTCGAATTTGCGATCCCAGGTCAGAACAAAGGTCGTGTGCGCAATCACGCGGGATTTTCCCGCCTTTGGGCCACGCTCGCCGATGGATTCATAAAGCTGCGGACCGGTGCGGCCAGAAATCGCATAAGGCTTTATGGTTTCAACGGCTTTCCAGTCGTCTTCTGCATGGGCTTGTTCTGTAAGAGCCGCGCCCGAAAACAGAAAACCGAAAACAACACTTAATACAGCTATGCGCACGACGACTCCAAGCCCAACCAGCCAACACAATGGGCGCAGGCTACAATATGATGACGGCGAGCAGAAGCCCTTTCAATATCGGTGAGAACGAACCTGCGAAGCGGAACAGAATTCCCCGATTTGTATCTTTGCGGGCAATATTGACTATATCTTCATAGTTTCGTAGATACGTAGTTATGAACAAAACTGACCCAATCGACCCGGGCGTAAAAACCCACCTCGCGGCCGACGAGGCAAGTGAATTCCTCAAATCAATCGCCAACAATCACCGGCTCATGATTCTTTGCCGGTTGCACGGAGGTGAGAAATCTGTGGGACAGCTTGCCGAGCTGATCGGCTTGCGGGATTCCACGGTTTCACAACATCTGGCTTTGTTACGACGCGAGGGCATTATTGCCGGACGCCGTGACGGGCAGACGATCTGGTATCGTGTTGAAAGCGATATAGCGCAGCAGGTGATGGCGGTGATCTGCAAACATTTTCAGATACCAGTGGTTGATTAGCTGAGTACTGAACGCAACTGCATAAGCGACGATGAAGAAGTACAGGACATGACCGACCAGACTATCGCCAGACGCAATATCTTTGTGCTGACTGCCGCACAGGCGCTGGGTGCAGCAAGCCCGCCGATTATCATTTCGCTGGGCGGTCTGGTCGGCCAGCAGCTTTCTTCCGATCCGGCGCTGGTTACGCTGCCGGTCAGCCTGTTCAATCTTGGTCTTGCAGCAGGCACCCTGCCTGCAGCCTTTGTCATGCGGTCCTTTGGTCGTCGCAACGGCTATCTGCTTGGCGCATGTTTCGGCATGGCTGCAGGCCTCGTTGCGGCCCTTGGCATTTTTTCGGCGTCTTTCGTCATCTTCTGTTTTGGTACATTTATTGCCGGCTTTTATGCCGCTTATGTGCAGAGCTATCGTTTTGCCGCAACCGATGCCGCGACAGGCGCTCTTAAAGCACGCGCTATTTCATGGGTCATGGTTGGTGGGCTGATCGCCGCAATCATAGGACCGCAGCTTGTTATCTGGACACGAGACGCATTGCCGGCAACGCCCTATGCGGGCAGCTTCCTGAGCCAGGCAGTCCTTGCCCTGCTGGCAATTCCCGTGCTCATGTTGTTCCGGTCACCAAAGGCTGCGAGATCCAGCAATGCTGCCGATAATGGCCGCCCGCTCAAAGAAATATTGCTGAACCGGCGATATATGCTGGCTTTGGCTGCTGGTGTCGTCTCCTACGGTCTGATGACATTTGTGATGACAGCCGCACCTATCGCCATGGTTGGCCACGGCCATTCGGTCGATCATGCAGCTCTGGGTATCCAGTGGCATGTGTTGGCAATGTTCGCGCCAAGCTTCTTCACCGGCATGTTGATCACCCGTTTCGGCAAGGAACGCGTGACCGCTATGGGCTTGCTGATTATTGGCTTGTCGGCAATCGTTGCACTCTCGGGCCTTGATCTCACTCATTTCTGGGTCTCGCTGATCCTGCTCGGCATCGGGTGGAATTTCGGCTTCATCGGCGCAACCGCGATGGTTGCCGATTGTCACACACCGGAAGAACGCGGCAAGGCACAGGGCGCGAACGACTTCTTCGTCTTCGGAACGGTTGCCTGCGCATCCTTCTTCGCCGGATCGCTGCTGCATTCGTCTGGTTGGGAAACCATCAACTGGCTGATCTTCCCGGCAGTCGCTCTCATTCTTGTGCCGTTGGTCTGGCAATCTGCTCGAACGCAGAAGGCAAAAGCCGCAGCATAAAAAAAGCCGCAGATCACTCTGCGGCTTTTCTTTCAATCAGAAAACAATCTTACTTTTCGATTGTGCGGTTCCAGCGGCTGTTGAGCTGCTGACGGCCTTCGTTGACAGCATCCCAGTCAAGCGTGTTGGCTGTCTTCATATAACCATTAAATGCGTCGAGCTTGGCCTGTGCATCTGGCGAACCGGCTTTTGCCTTCAGGTTCGATGGAATGACATTGCCATGATCAAGCGCCTTGCTCTGCGCATCAGCGGAAAGCAGGTAATGGGCGAGCTTCTGGCTCAGTTCAGGTTCGCTGTTGCCTGCGAGAACGCATTCGGTCACTGCGAGAATGACGGAGCCTTCCTTTGGCTGTGCATATTCAACTGGAATGCCCTTGTCCTTCAGGTTGTTTACACCGGTTGGGGTCAGCGGGAAGATCGCTGCTTCGCCGGTCTGAACCATTTCCGAAATCTTGGCCGATGACGGGATGAATTCCAGAACGTTCTTGCCGATGGTGTCCGGGAACTTTTCAAAACCTGGTTCGAGGTTCTTGTCGTCACCACCCTGAATGCGGTTGAACATCAGGAATGCATGGAGACCGAAAGTCGAGGCGGAAGCCGACTGGAACACGACGGCGTTCGCATATTTTTCGTCAGCGAAATCCATCCACGATGTTGGAGCTGCCCAGCCCTTTTCGTCGAACAGCTTCTTGTTATAGGCAATGCCGGTCATTCCCATATCGACGCCGATTGCCATATCGTCCTTCAGACGTGCAGCTGGCTGAATGTCGGCAAGAACCGGATCATCAGAAATTTTCTGGCAAAGACCGCCATTGATCGCACGCACCATGACGCCGTCATCGAGCAGCATGACATGCATCTGTGGCTTGTCTTTCTGCGCAGTTGCCTTGGCCAGAATATCAGCCGAAGTGCCCGGTACCACGACAACCTTGACGTTGTTGGCTTTTTCAAATTCCGGCAGTACGTGCTCGGTATAGGCGCGCTCCATGTTGCCGCCATTCATGCCAATATAGAGCGTCTTGGTTTCAGCCGATGCGCCCGATACAAAAGCTGTCGACAGGCCGAGTGCCATTGCCGCCATGGCGGTAATATGTTGATTTTTCATGCTTAGTTCCCTTCCATGTTAAGATTGGTATTGGTTGAAGTAAAACGGTTGATCGAAAATGCATCGATGGGTGTTTCTGTCTCGCCCTTGAGCGCAAGGTCTGCGAGGACCGCGCCGACTGCCGGTCCGGTCTGGAAACCGGCGCCATTAAAACCAAAGGCGTGATAAAGGTTCTTGACCCGGCTGCTTGGCCCGATCACCGGATTATCATCCGGCATTTCAGCTTCCGTTCCTGACCAGAAACGGATCACCTGTGCATGTTGGAGATGCGGAAACAATTCGATTGCGCGCAGCATTACCGAGGATGCCGCATTGACCGATGGCCGCGAAAAATCCGGGTTTTCAAGCGGCGTACCGCGTCCGCCACCCATGACATAATTGCCGCGCGTGACCTGACGGCCGTAGAAACCACCGCCTTCTTCGCCAAGGCTCATCGGCAAGCGAAACGGCATCGGCTCGGTCACAACCATTGTGGGATAAATCCGCGTCAACGGTACCGGCTCACCGAACGAAGCCGCAAACTGATCCGACCAAGCACCCGCGCAATTGAACAGAAGGCGCGAGCGGATTTCGATGCCCTCGCCGGCCAGAATGGCAAAACCATCGCCGGTTTCATGCACTTCGATGACCGGTGTGTTTTCCAGCACGGTTGCACCTGCAGCCTGTGCGGCGCGGGCAAAAGCAGGCGAAACCAGACGAGGATTGGCATTGCCATCTTCCGCACAAAGCGAAGCACCCGCGACGTCGCCCGGAAGCCAAGGGAAACGTTCGCGCACGGCATTGCCGCCGATCAGCTCAACATCGAGGCCGAGCGGCCTGACTTTCTCTGCATAGGCTTCCAGCTTGGCGAAATGCGCTTCAGTGCGGGCAAGCTTCAAATGTCCACTGCGGTTATATTCGCCATCGATACCGATCAATTCAGGCAGACGCGCCCACAATTTGTGCGAACGCTGCGCAAGCGGCAGCTGTTCCGGCGCGCGGCCCTGCCTGCGAACGCCGCCATAATTGACGCCGCTTGCCTGCGCACCGCAAAAGCCCTTGTCGAGCAGAATGACCGACAATCCGGCCTGACGCATGAAAAGCGCCGCCGATCCGCCGACAATCCCGCCGCCAATAATAACCGCATCCGCCTGGAGTTGTCTGGTCATGACGAAGCGCCTTCCTTGGCCGGAGCGCCAAAGCCGAGCGGGATCGGCTTGACCGGTGCCTGAGCACGGATACGCCCGAATTCTGCAGGCGTTTTGTCCTGCATCGACGCCAGAAGTTCTGCGGCGGCAGCGTTACACATACGCCCCTGACAACGGCCCATGCCGACACGGGTAAGCGCTTTGAGCCGGTTGATCTCACGCGTATCACCTTGGCCGATGACTGCCTTCGCATCACGCACCCCAATTTCTTCACAACGGCAAAGGGTGACATCGCCTGCAATCGTGTCGAACCAGTCGCGCGGGAACGGGAAGGCTTTTTCGACGATCAGGCGCTCGCGATAGATATGATCAAGCTTTGTGAGAAGCCCGCATTCCGTGCCTTCGTCAAACGGCAGGCCCATGTCGCGGAGCAATGCAATCGCGGCCAATGATCCACGAATTTCCGCAGCATCGGCACCGGCAATGCCTGCACCGTCACCCGCCACATAAACACCTTCGCGGCTTGAACGGCCAAGCCTGTCTGCTGCAGGAAGCCATGCGCGGTCGCGTTCTTCAAAGCGGAATTCGCAACCGGCGAGATCGGCAAGCTGGGTTTCAGGACGCAGAGCAAAACCATAAGCCAGCGCATCGCACTGAGCCTCGCGAACGTGCTTGCCCGTGCGAAAGCGAATGCCTTCAACATGGCCTTCGCCCAGAACTTCATCCGGCCGGACATTATAATGGATCGGCACGCCACCAAGCTTGAGACGCAGACCATAATAAGCGCCGAGCGCCACAATGCGCGGCGCATAAAGCGCAAGATGTGCCAGATGAAACTTGGAGGTGAAGGGTGCAGTGTCGAGAACTGCTACGACCTTCGCACCTGCATGATGATACTGCCAGGCCACCAGATAAAGCAGCGGGCCTGAACCCATGAATACCACGCGTTCGCCAACTGTGCAGCCTTGCGCTTTGAGCGCCGTCTGCGATGCACCCAGCGTGTAGACGCCCGGCTTGGTCCAGCCTTTAAACGGCAGAACACGGTCGGTCGCGCCGGTTGCGAGGATGAGATGGCTATAGGCCAGCTGGCTATGCGAGCCGTTGGTCAGAAGATCAAGACGATCGCCCTCGCCGCGCGTGATATTCCAGACGAGCGTTTCCGGGCGATAATCGATTGCGCCGCGCAACGTGTCAAACGTCTTGTGCAGCGCTTCGGCCTTATGCGCTTCCGATCCATAGCGCGCTTTATAGCTGCGGCCATCATCGAAAGGCGGTCGGCGATAAATCTGGCCACCTGAACGAAAGCCTTCATCAAGCACGATGGGCTTAAGACCCGCTTTGACCAGCGTTTCGGCAGCGCGAATGCCTGCGGGACCAGCGCCAACAATAACCGGATTGAGCAACGCGCTCATAGTGCTGGCTCCGTTACAAAAGCCATGCCGTCTTCCAGAAGCGTGGTGCAGGCACGAAGCTTATAGCCCTCGGCAGTCATCACATGACAATCCTGACACGCGCCGATCAGGCAAAAGCCCGCACGCGGTTCTCCGGTAAATTCGGTATGACGCACCTTTCCCTGCACCGAGAGAATGGCGGTCAACACGGTATCGCCACGGCGGCCCTCAAAAGGCACGCCGTCGAGTGAGAAGCTTATCGGCTGCTCAGTCAGCCGATACCGTCTGCGGAACTGAGCCGCGGCAGGCGAAACCGGGAATGTCATGATCTGCCTGCTTAGCCTTTACCCACCAGCAGTCGGTCGAGACCGAACATGCGATCGATAATAATCATGGTCACGGTGGCAACGAGGATCATCAAAGCCGACACAGCCGCCATCATCGGATCGATGGATTCGCTTGCATACATATACATGCGGACCGGCAGCGTAACCGTGGAGGGCGACGTGACGAAGATCGACATGGTCAATTCGTCAAACGAATTGATGAAGGCGAGCAGCCAGCCACCCGACAGACCCGGCAGCAACAGTGGCAGGGTGATGCGACGGAACACAGTCCATTCGCCAGCACCCAGAGTGCGTGCCGCGTTTTCCGCATTGCGATCCATGCTGCCAAGCGAAGCAAGGATAAGGCGCAGCGCGTAAGGCGTGACGACAATCGTATGTGCAGCCACCAGCCAGCCAAATGTGCCGGTGAAACCCATCAACGTGAACAGACGCAGGAACGCAACGCCCAGAACCAGATGCGGGATAATCAGTGGCGACAGGAACAGCGCGTTGAGCGCATCGCGGCCACGGAACGCATATTGTGCAATTGCAAGGCCTGACGGCACGGCCAGCGCCGTTGAAAGGGTTGCTGAGAACAGAGCAAGCTTCAGACTGTTGCCAAAAGCCGTCATGAAGTCGTTATGCGCGAAAACCGCCTGGAACCAGCGAAGCGAAAGACCGTTCCACGGCATGGACAGCGTGTTTTCCGGCGTGAAAGCCACCAAACACACCACCACCATTGGCGCCAGCATGAAGATGACGATCAGCGTGTGGAAGAATAGAGCGAAAGGACCGTTCTTGACCATGGCCGTTACCCCAGCTTCTTTTTCGCTTGCCCTTCGAGCATGCGATTATAGGCGATCATGATCACGAGGTTGGCGACCAGAACGATGATGGCGATGGCAGCACCCAGCGGCCAGTTCAGCTCGATCAGAAATTCGTCATAGACGACGGTTGCTGCCATTTTCAGACGACGTCCGCCAAGCAGACCCGGAATGGCAAAGGAGCTGGCCGAAAGCGCAAACACGATGAGGCTGCCCGACAGGATGCCTAAAACTGCCTGCGGAAACACCACGCGGCGAAGCGCTGTCAGGCGCGATGCACCAAGCGTCAGCGCTGCTGCTTCCACCGACGGGTCGAGCTTCTGCAGAACAGTCCAGACCGGGATCACCATGAATGGCAGCATGATATGCACCAGACCGATGACAATGGCTGTTTCGCTGTAAAGGATCTGCGTGGTCGGCAGACCGACCATGTCGAGCACGCTGTTTACCAAGCCATTGCGACCCAGCAACATGCTCCAGCCGAATGTGCGGACCACGACCGAGACCAAAAGCGGGCCAATGATGACCAGCAGGAAGATCGAGCGCCATGGCTTGCGCATGTTGGACAGAATATAGGCCTCGGGCACACCGATCAGCACCGTGATGACGGTTGTGATCAATGCCAGTTTGAGTGTGCGCCAGAAGATTGCGAGATAATACGGGTCTTTGAGAACCTGCGTATAATTGGCAAGCGTGTAAACGTCTTCGATGCCCTTGTCGTAGCTATAGCTATTGAACGACAGCAGCACGGTGAGACCGAGCGGCAGCAGCACCAGCGCGAAAAAGAGAAGTGTCGAAGGTCCGACCAGAAAAAGCGGGAGCAGATTGCGCCGCTCTTTGGCCGAAGCGTTTTGATCCTGTGAGGTGACAGCCGACATGCTCAGTTCACCCCTGCGGTGAGGATGCGGCAATCGTCATGGTTCCAGCTCAGACCAACTGCCGTGCCTTCAGCCGGCGGCGGGTTGCCGAGATTAGGCAGGGCGACCGAAAGCTGGCCTGCTGGCGTTGTAACACCGAGCAACCATTGCGCACCCATGAAATAGCGGGTCGAAACTTCTCCTGCGATATGGCCTTCGTCTGCTGCAACAAGCTGCACCTTTTCAGGACGGATGAAGACGGACAGCTCGCCCGATACCTTCTTTCCGCCTTCCTGCGCTGGAGCCGGAAACCGGATGGCCGTATCGGCCAGCGAAATGAAATCGCCCTCGGCGCGCGCTTTCAGGAAGTTCGACTTACCGACGAAGTTGGAAATGAAGTGGTTATGCGGGTGCTCATAGAGCTTATATGGCGCATCAACCTGCGTAATCAGGCCCTTTTCCATGACCACGATGCGGTCGCTGATCGAAAGCGCTTCGGCCTGATCATGCGTTACCATGATGGTGGTGATACCGACGGTGCGCTGGATGCGGCGCAGTTCAAACTGCATTTCTTCACGCAGCTGCGCATCGAGATTGGAGAGCGGCTCATCGAGCAGCAGAACCGGCGGATTGATGACCAGCGCACGCGCAATGGCCACGCGCTGACGCTGACCACCCGACATTTCACGCGGATAACGATCCGCAAGTGCGCCCAAATGCACCAGTTCCAGCACGTCGCGAACGCGCTTTTCGCGCTCTGCCTTTGGAACATTGCGCATTTCAAGGCCGAAGCTCACATTCTGCGCAACCGTCATATGCGGGAACAGTGCATAGCTCTGGAAAACAACGCCCAATTCGCGCTTGGCTGGCGCAAGGCGCGTAATTTCGCGGCCATCAAGGGTGATCGTGCCTGCCGTTGGCGGCACCAGACCGGCGATCATCTGCAAGGTCGTGGTCTTGCCACAGCCAGAAGGGCCGAGAAGCGAAATGAACTCGCCCTTTTCAATCGTCAGATTGAAATTGTCGACAGCCGCGAACTTGCCGTAGTGGCGGGAAATTCCGGAAAGGGTCAAAAAGCTCATTGCATCTCCCTCTCGGCTTGACTTCCGCCTGAATTTGCGGGGGAGCGGAAGCGCCGTGATGTTGTCTCACGTCGCCTCTTCGATAGGGCTAGCTGGCGGGAGCGGCTCGACCGCGCATCAAGCGCTGATCAGACTTGGATCGTTTGAACGCGTGTTTGTCCGGTCACTGATGCAACCGTGGCGTTCCCCTTACTTCAAGTTAAAACCGCCGACCCGCTTACGGCATCCTCTGGATACCTTGCCGGACCTTCCCATTGGCGACGGATTTTAAATGGCAGAAAATTTTGAACGATTACAAATTATAATTTTCAATTTCGGAAGAAATTATATATTTCTTTCAAAATGCAGAATTTGGAAGCAATTTTATGGATGATATATCAGAAAATATGAAATCTGGTGCCGCGCTTAACTCAAGTCTGGTGAAGGCAATTCATATTCTGAAAGGTCTGGCAGCCAGCACGGACGACGGCGTGCGGTTGATCGATCTGGCGCGCGAGCTTGAGTTAAGCCAGCCTTCAGCCCATCGTTTGCTCAAGACGCTGATTGCGGAAAACCTTGTCGAACAGCTTCCCGACAAGAAAGCCTATCGTCTGTCGCTGGAGTTTTTCGCCATGGCCGCGCAAGCACGTCAGCGCGATGGAATCCTGAGCCTCGCCCGCCCTTCCCTCTTGCGACTTTCGACCACCTTCAACGATACGGTCTTCCTGCTTGTGCGCAGCAATTTCGATGCGGTCTGTCTTGATCGCGTGGAAGGGCCGTTTCCGATCCGCTCTTATACTGGCGATATCGGCGGTAAAGTGCCGCTTGGCATCGGCCAGGGCAGCCTTGCCATTCTGTCCTTTCTGCCGGAAGAAGAGCGCGAGGCGATCATCCGTTTCAACATGCCCCGCATTCTGGATAAGGCCACCATTGACGAGGTTGATCTTCGCATCATGATTGCGGAAGTGCGCGAAACCGGCGCATCCACCTTCAACTTCAACATGATTGATGGCATGGCGGGCTTGGGTGTTCCGGTGCTTAATCGCAGCGGCGAAGCGGTGGCGGCACTCAGCATCGGCACACTGGCCTCACGATTAACAGAAAAACGTCAGCACACGATCACGGAACTTTTGCAGCGTGAAGCAGCCGCTATTTCCGAGAAACTCAACCCTTTTGACCCGGCTTTACGTCACCCCAGTCAGGCATTCGTGAAATAATCGAACGCTTTAACAGCATTCCACGCAATAGCCTTATCTTGTCCACAGATGCCCCCGAAATTGGAGATTGACTTGCACTTGCCAGCATCGTTTGATCGGGCAAGTGTGGGGGATCTGTAGAACGAGGCGAAAAGCCCTAAACAGAAATTCCATCTCTTTATTGATGTAAAAATGGAGTTCTGTTGTGTTCAAGTTCACCAGACGGGGAATGTTTCATCTTGCTCTCGCTCTCGCCGGATCCACGGCGTTGGGCACAGTTGCCACCACGGCAGCTCAGGCTCAGGACAAGATCCTGCTCATCATCAATGGCGCGCTCGGCGATAAATCCTTCTTCGATTCCGCTGCCAATGGCATGAAGATGATCAAGGACAAATATGGCGACGACGTCGAAACCAAGATTCTCGAAATCGGTGATGATCCGACCAAGTGGGAACCGGTCTTCCTCGATGCATCCGAACAGGACTGGGATCTGATCATCGGCGGCACCTACCAGATGTCGGAAACCGTTGGCTCCGTTGCGCAGCAATATCCAGACAAGAAATACGTCCTCTATGATGCAAGCGTGCCTTATGAAGAAGGCGGCTACGACAACGTTTATTCGATCCAGTACAAGCAGAACGAAGGTTCCTATCTCGGTGGGATGCTGGCGGCTTCGCTCCTAAAGGACGGCAAGCTCGGCGATACCGGCAAGAATCTCGGCTTCCTTGGCGGCATGGATATTCCGGTCATCAACGACTTCCTCGTTGGCTATATTGCTGGCGTGCAGGCAATTGAGCCAGACACCAAAATCGCGATCTCTTATGCAGGCTCCTTCATGGATGCGGCAAAGGGCAAGGAACTTGGCCTCGCGCAATATCGTTCGGGCGTTTCGCTCGGCTTCGTCGTTGCCTCGCAGACCGGCCTCGGTCAGCTTTCGGCAGCGAAAGAAACCGGCAAATACGTTCTGGGCGTCGATTCTGATCAGGAAGCCATCTTCAAGGACAGTGATCCGGCAATGGCCAAGCAGGTCGTCAGCTCCGTGTTGAAGAATGTCGATGTCAGCCTTCTGCAAGCCTATGACCGCTTCAAGGAAGGCAATCTTCCATTCGGCAAGGCTGAAGCACTTGGCCTGAAGGAAGGCGCTGTCGGCATCGTGCAGGATGGCAACATGGCTTCCATGGCCACGCAGGAAATGAAGGACGCCATCAAGAAGGCTTCCGATGAAATCTCCGAAGGCAAGGTCACGGTCCCAACCGCATTTGGCATGAGCACCGAAGATCTCAATGCGATCCGCAACAAGGTTCGTCCATAATCGTGGAAAAACAAGCTGAAAACATTGAAGGCGGCGATGCAATCGTCGCCTTCCGAAATGTGAGCAAGGTCTATCCGAACGGAACGGTTGCACTGCGCGATGTGTCGTTTTCGATCCGCGCCGGTTCGATCCACGCCATTTGCGGCGAGAACGGTGCAGGCAAATCCACGCTCATGAAAATCCTGTTCGGCATCGAAAATGCCACCGCAGGCGAGATCGTGATCGACGGCCAGACGATCTCATCATGGTCGCCGGAAGATGCCAGCGCCCGAGGTATCGGCATGGTGCATCAGCATTTCTCGCTGGTGCCGACACTGACCGTCACCGAAAATATCATTCTCGGCCACGAGCCGGTAAAAGGCGGGTTTATCGACCGTGTGAGCGCGCGCAAATCGGTCGAAGAGCTGATGCAGCATTATGATCTGCGCGCGGATCCGGATGCGATCACTGGTACGCTTTCGGTTGCAGCCCAGCAGAAGATCGAAATCCTCAAGGCGCTGGCGCGTCGCACACGGCTCTTGATCCTCGATGAGCCGACCGCCGTTCTTTCGCCGCCCGAAATTGAAGAGCTGATGCGCAGGCTGAAAGCGCTGCGTGATGAAGGCATCACCATTCTCTTCATTTCTCATAAGCTCAATGAAGTGCGCGAACTGGCTGAAAGCGTCACGGTCTTGCGCGCAGGCGCAGTTGCAGGAACCGAAAAGCTCGCCGATGTGCCGGACGATGCCATTATGCAGATGGTTATGGGTCACGCGGTCGAAATTCCGGAACGCGCGCACAAGCTGAATGCGACGCAAACAGTTCTTGAAATGAAGGGCGTCACCATTGAAGCCCTCGACCCTGCCGACCGTATCCGCGATGTAAACCTCACCATTGGCGAAGGCGAAATCGTCGGTGTTGCCGGTGTGGATGGCAGCGGCCAGCGCGGACTGGTTTCCGCCTTATCTGGTCTGATGCGCGCATCTCAAGGTGCAATCACCCTTAACGGCGCAGATATGTGTGCCGCTGACACGGCCAGCTGGCGCAAAAAAGGCCTGGCCTATCTGCCTGCCGACCGCTTTTCACAAGGTGGTGCGCCGGGCCTGTCTCTGGCTGAAAACACGATTGCCGGCACGGACGGAAACCGCGACACTGATTTCGGCCCCTTCCTGCGATGGAGCGCGATCAAAGCACGTGTCAGCGGCATGATTAAACAATATTCGGTGCGTGCAGGTGCAATCACCGAAAGGCTCGACTCGCTGTCGGGCGGCAATGCGCAGAAGCTTATCGCTGCGCGCGAACTTGCCACCAAACCAAAATTCCTGATCGCCGATCAGCCAACACGCGGCATTGATGTTTCAGCAGCAGCCTTCCTGCATCGCCGCATCGATGAAGTGGCGCAGGGTGGCTGTGCTGTGCTTCTCGTCAGCGCCGATCTCGATGAATTGCTGCGGTTGAGCGATCGCATTGTCGTGTTCTTCAATGGTCGCATTGTTGCCGTTCTCAGAAACGGACCCGATATTACTCCAGCGGTCCTTGGACCTTATATGCTGGGCACGCGAGATGCAGCCTGATGCGTAGATTTATATCCTATCTTATTCCCTTCTTTCTGACCGTGCTGGTGATCGGCGTCATCATGGCGCTGCTGCTCGTGCCATTGGCCTTGATGCAGGATAATCCGACAGGTGTGCTCAAGACCTTCTTCCTCGGACCATTTGGCAGCATTCGCCACATGGGCAATGTGGTGGAAGCTGCAACGCCGATCATGCTGACGGGCCTCGCCATCACCATTCTCTTCCGTTCCGGCCTGTTTAATCTGGGTGCTGAAAGCGGTTTCTATCTTGGTGGATTGGGTGCTGTTGCGGGAGCCGTTTTGCTGCCGTCGCTTGGCTGGTTCTCGCTGCCGGTTGCCATTTTGTGCGGTGCGGTTGCGGGCAGCTTTGCCTGCACGATCCCCGCAGCGCTGCGCCTGCGTTTCGGCGCATCTGAAATGGTAACATCACTGGTTCTCAACTACGCCTTCCTGTTTCTTGGGCTGTTCGTGCTCAATTATGTCATTCGCGACCCGGCTGCGGGTGGTATGATGTCCATGCGCATTCCACCCGAAGCAAAGCTCGACCGGCTTCTGGCAGGCACGCGGCTTAACAGCGGTTCGATCATTGCCATTCTCGCCTGTATCGCAGGTGGCATCTGGCTTTACTGGACACGTTCCGGTCTCAATATCCGCATTGCAGGCTCCAGTCCCGGATTTGCAAATCATCTGGGCCTGCCGCTCAAGGGCATCATCATGCGCGCGCAGATTGTAGGTGGTCTGGTGGCAGGCATGGCCGGTGCGCTCGAAGTTCTGGGCCTGCATAACCGCTTCGCATGGCTCGACCTGCCCGGTTATGGCTGGACGGGTCTGGTGGTTGCAATCCTTGGCCGCGAAAACCCATTCCTGCTCATTCCGGCAGCTTTGTTCCTTGGGTTTGTTCAGGTTGGCGGCGATCTTCTCGCCCGCAACATGAATATCCCGACCGAAGTTGTGGGCCTTGTCACCGCAGCTATCATGGTTGGTGCCACGGCAAGCGTCATTCACAACCATCCAACCGTGCTGCGTGTGATCCGAAACCTGCGCAATCGTGAAGGAGAGCAGTCATGAGCGCAGTTCTCGCACAAATCCTCGATCCAGCTTTCATCGCCACCATTCTGCGTGTCGGCACGCCACTTTTGCTGGCAGCGCTCGGCGTGATGATTTCTGACCGTGCAGGCGTGCTGAATATCGGCATGGAAGGCATGATGCTGATTGCAGCGCTGATTGCGGTTCTCGCAAGTGCGGCGACCGGAAGCCCGGCCATTGGTCTCCTTGCGGCCCTTATAGTCGGCGCCTTTCTCGGCTGGCTGATGTCGCTGTCTGTCAACAAGCTCGGTACCGATCTCATCATGACCGGCATCGCACTCAATATTGCCGCGGCAGCAGGCACCACACTGGGGCTTTTCGTTGCCACCGGCGACAAGGGCATGTCGGGCGCGTTGAAAAGCGGGGCGCTGCCAAGCCTCAGCATTCCTTATATCGGCAATATCCATATCCTGAGCTTTGTCGCATTGCTGGCTGTTCCGGCCGTCAGCCTTCTGATGATGCGGACGCGGTTCGGCCTTCATCTGCGCGCAACGGGTGTTGATCCCAAATCCGCGCGCGCTGCAGGCATTCACACCGGACGCGTTCAGATGCAGGCGCTTATACTTTCTGGCATCTTTGGCGGTGCGGCAGGTGCCTATCTCTCGCTCGGCTATGTCACATGGTTCGGCCAGAACATGACCGCTGGTCGTGGCTTCATCGCCATTGCAGCCGAAGTGATGGGGCAGGGAACAGCTTGGGGAACGCTGGTCGCAAGTCTTGTGCTGGCTGCAGCGGAATCGCTGGCAATCACCCTGCAAAGCCTTGGACTGCCGTTCGAGCTGATGCAGATGATCCCTTATCTCGTGCCCGTTGTGGTGCTGACGGTACACGCCGCAAGAAGACAGCGGCGTGCAAGACAGTTGAAGAAATCCTGAAATGCATGAAAACGAGAAAAACATGAAAGCCTGGGAGCTGACACGCGATCTGCTGCGCGACACGAAGCCTGTGATACGCACGGCAGAAGAGCAGACATGGGACGCAAGCGCCGTCATGAAGGCGCAGGACGATCTCATGGCCATGTTCTGGAAAAGCAATGTGCCGGGTTCAGCAGCACCCGAATGCCTGATGGCCGGTGCGCTGCAATCGCTTGAAAACAAGGGCTATGTGCTGGCACCCTATGCAGAGCTTCTGCGCGACGGGCTTGCAGCGCTGGAGCGCTCTGATTTTGAAACGCTTTATCGCATCGATATGCGTTTGCGCATACTCATGCGCGCGGCAAAGCCTGATCCCGAGCATCCATCGCAGAAAACCATCCGCTTTGCATCATGGGACGCGTTTGACGCGAGCGTGAAGTGGCCGGACGATGTGGCTTATCCTATCCAGTCTGATGATTTCCGAGACCGTACCGCGGGCGCATGGATGGCGCAGTTGGTGGGCGCTGCTGCTGGCACAGCACTTGAGGGCTATACGGCTGAGAACATCATGGAGGTTTTCGGTCCGATCCGCGATTATGTGCGCGAGCCCAACACCTATAATGACGACATCACCTTTGAGATCGCCTTTCTGGAAGCCTTTGGCGAGAAGGGTTTTTCTGTGACCAGCGCCGACATTGCCGAACGCTGGACGTCGCTGATCCCGCTTGGCTGGTCGGCGGAGGCAATCGCCCTTTCCAATATGCGTCGCGGCCTCACGGCGCCCGAAACCGGCACGTCCGACAATCCGTTCGATGAATGGATCGGCGCTCAGATGCGCGGCACAATCTGCGGCATGGTCGTGCCGGGACGTGCGCGTGAAGCTGCCCGCCTTGCCTGGATGGATGCGGAAATCTCCCACGCCGGAAACGGAATCCTGGGCGAAGTTTTCAATGCCGTCATGGCGGCCCGCGCCTTTGCGGTTCAAAACACGCGCGAATTGCTGGTCTCAACCGCAGAGCTTTTCTCGACCGACACGGAATATGGTGCGGTTCTCGCTTTCGCCCTTGATGCCTGTAATTCAACAGAAAACTGGCAGGACGCCTGGGCAAAATGCGACGCCGAATATGCCGAGTATAACTGGATTCACGTCACGCCAAATGCCGCGGCACAAGTTGTGGCACTCTGGTTCGGCGAAGGCGACTTCGACCAGACGCTGGAAATCGTCTGCGGCATCGGCCATGACGTTGACTGCAATGCCGCGCAGATTCTGAGCATGATCGCCATCCAGCACGGCCCCGGCATTATTGCAGAACGCTGGTCAAAGCCACTCCTCGCCGACGATATCGTCACCTATATGCGCCGCCCGGCGAAAATCTCATTCGATGCGCTTGTCGATCAGACGGTTAGTGCAGCGCGCAACGCTCTTTAAAATCCCCTATTAGGAACACATCATGGCCCGTAAAATTATTATCGATACCGATCCCGGTCAGGACGATGCAGTCGCCATTCTTCTGGCACTCGCAAGCCCTGAGCTCGACATTCTCGGCATCACCGCCGTTGCTGGCAACGGCCCGCTGGCTCGCACTGAAATCAATACCCGCACCATCTGTGAAGTTGCGAAAAAGCCGGACACAAAAGTATTTGCAGGCTCTATCCGTCCGCTGGTGCGCCCGCTCGTGACGGCTGAAAACGTCCACGGCAAAACCGGCCTTGATGGTTATGATCTGCCTGCCCCCACTATGCCGCTTCAGGCGCAGCATGGCGTTGATTTCATTATCGAAACACTGATGAAGGAAGAAGCTGGCACCGTCACTCTCTGCCCGCTCGGCCCTCTCACAAACATTGCCTCAGCACTCATCCGCGAGCCGAAGATCGCTGAACGCGTCAAAGAAATCGTGCTGATGGGCGGCGGTTATTTCGAGGGCGGCAACATCACGCCATCGGCTGAGTTCAACATCTATCTCGATCCACATGCAGCCGCAGTTGTGTTCAAATCAGGCATTCAAATCACCATGATGCCACTCGATGTCACGCACAAGGTGCTGACCACCGAGAAGCGCATCGCAGCCATTCGTGGCCTGGGCACGCATGTCGGCGAAGTTGTTGCTGCATGGCTTGAATTCTTCGAGCGCTATGATGAAGCAAAATACGGCACCGATGGTGGCCCGCTGCATGACCCGAACGTGATCGCCTATCTGCTGAAGCCTGAACTTTATTCAGGCCGTCATTGCAACGTGGAAATCGAGATCAATTCGGAACTGACCATCGGTGAAACCGTCGTCGATTGGTGGGAAGTTACCGATCGTCCAAAGAACGCACTCTTCATCAAGGATGTTGATGCGGATGGTTTCTTCACGCTGCTGACGCAGCGTCTCGCAACGCTTTAAATTCTTACCGCGCGTCTTTTCCGCAAACCGTTTCACACTTTGCGGGATGCGCTTTAAAACACAATATCGCCACAAAAAGCCGCAGGATTCACAATCTTGCGGCTTTTTTGCCTCAGCGTTTTATTGGATTTTTTGCAGGTTTACTGATTATTCTGCAAAAGTTGCGCCACTTCGTGAGCGGTCGGCGCAGCAGACCCGGCACCAACGCGCGTCACCGCAATCGCACCGGAAGCCGACGCGAAGCGCACGCAATCATGCAGCGACTGCCCCTGCGAATAAGCAACGGCAAAGCCACCATTGAAACTGTCGCCAGCGGCAACCGTATCGACCACCTTCACCTTGAACGGTTCAAAGTGCTTGACCTCATCAGCTGTCACAAGCAATGAGCCGCGACCACCAAGCTTGACGATAACAACCTTCGGTCCGCGTTCGAGAAGTTTGCGGGCAGCAGCTTCCGCCGATGCAATATCGGTTGGTTCAATGCCGGTTATTTCAGCGGCTTCGGTTTCGTTGGGCGAAATGATTTCGCTCAATGAAATCAGATCGGCCATGCGGCTGGCATCGCCAACCGGAGCCGGATCGAGCAGCACGGTGCCGCCGGCAGCTTTCACAGCCTTTGCAACAGCAAGATTGGCTTCATGCGGGACTTCACGCTGCAACAGCGTGATTTTGGCTTTCGCAATATCAGACGCATAGGCATCAATATCGGATGCCGCCCAATTCGCATTGGCACCAGCGCAAACAACAATCGTGTTCTGCCCGGCTTCTTCGACCTGAATGATTGCAATGCCGGTATCGACACCATCAATCATTTTAACACCAGCGGTGTTAAGACCGAACTGCTGCATTTCCTTGACAGCGAGTTGGCCAAAGGCATCGTTGCCGACCGCGCCGACGAAACGAATATCGCCGCCAAGCTTTGCCGCGGCAACCGCCTGATTGGCACCTTTGCCACCAAGACCAATGCCGTAGCCGGACGCGTTAAGTGTCTGGCCGGGACGCGGCAGTGCTGCCATACGTGCGCTGACATCGACGTTCACGCTGCCAAAAATGAAAATTTTCAATGGAGTTCTCCACGATTGCAATTGCCGCCGAACATAGCGTCGGTTCTAGGAAACTTCCATGCCACCGCGCACACCATACACAAATACGGAAAACCGGAGTGAAACGCCCACTTATCAAGCTTGACCATCAATACTTTGCCCGAGCATAAATAAGATCTGGGAGTGATGTGAAACACATTGGGAGGTTTCGGCATGGTATCAGACAAGCTGCAGAACATGATTTCACGTGTTCGTCAGACCCTTGAACGAGATATCCAGCCGCTGATCGGAAAAACTCCGCCCTTTATTCTTTTCTTTTCTTTCACAGATACGCAATCGCGTGCGCAAACACTGACCGTCACAGCAGGAAGCTTTAAAGACTGCTGGAATGCAGGGCTGGAGAAGCTACGGCAAACCATCACCAAATCAGGGATAGAACCCAAATGGTTACGGGTCGATTGGGTGGAAAGCGCCGAAGAGGTCGAAAAAGCGGAGCTCATCGAGCGCCTTAAACAGATCAAGCGGAACTATTTCCGTTATGGCATCTCCCTTGATGCACGTTTTCAAACGGCTTTCCTTGAAACAGAACTGAATGGCAATGCCATGCTCTATGGCGGCCCGTCGGTTGCCACTGCAACTCTCAATGAAGCGAACTTCAACCGCTATGCAAAGCGCGCGCGTGGGTTCGACAAAATTTCGGTTGCCGATGTTGAGAAGTTTCATGTCTTCTCGACGCAAGCGCTTTTTACCACCGACGACGATGATGAGGTCCATTCGATCCCCGGAGCCGGTCCGAACACCGGTCGCAGAACGATCGAAATGTTGAGTATCGCTGACATTGACGGGCTGATCGAACGCGGGAGCCATTTTCTCGAAACGCAGGTGGGCGAGGACGGGCGCTTTATCTATGGCTGGCATCCGTGCTTCGACAATGAGATCAAAACCTACAACACGCTCCGCCACACAAGCACGCTTTATGCAATGCTTGAATCCTGGGAAGTCACCAAAGATCAGGCGTTGATAGATGCGATTGAGCGCGGGCTTCAACATCTCACCGACAAGCTCATCAAGACTGTAAAGCAAGACGGCAAAGATCTGGCGTTCCTGACGGAAGAGAATGGTGAAATCAAGCTCGGCGGCAACGCCGTCTGCCTGCTGGCACTGGTTAAATATAGCGAATTGACCGGCACCGACCGATACCTGCCTTTACTGGAGAAACTCGCACTCGGCATCGTGCATATGCAGGATCAGCAGAGCGGAAAATTCAACCATGTGTTCAATTATCCGTCGCTGAGCATTAAGGAGCCCTTCCGCATCATCTATTATGATGGGGAGGCCGCGTTCGGGCTGATGCGGCTATACTCGCTGACCCGCGATGCACGCTGGCTGGAAGCAGTGGAAAAGGCGTTTGACCATTTCATCGAAGCCGATCACTGGCAGGCGCATGACCATTGGCTTTCCTATGCCGTCAATGAATTGACCCGTTATCGACCGGAACAGAAATATTACGAATTCGGCATTCGTAACTTTGCGGATTATCTGGATTTCGTCAGCAACCGCATCACGACATTCCCGACACTGCTCGAACTGATGATGGCAGCGCAGCAAATGGTCAGCCGGATCGAGGCTGATCCAAAGCTCGCACCGTTGCTGGCCGGGGTTGATCTGAAAAAGTTCTATTTCGCACTGGAGCGCCGCGCGCATCATCTGCTGAACGGCCATTTCTGGCCTGAATTGGCAATGTTCTATGCCAACCCCGAAAAAATTACCGGCAGCTTCTTCATTCGCCACCACGCATTTCGCGTGCGCATCGACGATGTGGAACACTACCTTTCAGGCTTTGTCGCCTATCGCAAATATCGCCTTGAGATGAGGTCGGCGGAAAGCCAAACCTCTTCCCGCCAGACCGAATTGCAGGCCGCTATATCGTGAGCGCTCTACTCACTTGCCCCTGACCGCGTCGGATCAGCAAGTGGAAAGCTCTTGTCCGTCAGGCAGGTCTTGAGCCAGTCATAGTCGTCGCTATCGATGACTTCGCCGTCAAGTTTCTGCTCTGGTTTTGAACTGTAGAGTGTGGGCTGCGCTTCCGGCTTCACGTTCCAGCTTTGGCCTTCTCCGCTCGTCGTGGGGCAAGTGTTGTCGTCGCCATTGAATGAACAGCTGGCGATCAGCTTTGGTTTGCCATCGACGATATCGGCAATATAGCGCTTCATATAACCGGTATTGGTCGCCCAATATTCCTCAACGCTGCACACGCGATCACCATTCTGATAATGGCGCGTTGGAAAGCAGTTATAGGTCTGGTCAGGTGGCAGCATATCGCAGGATGTCTCATAGCCAGCATAGTCGCCACCGCTGAACTGCTTGAGGAAAGCCCGCTGGGTGCGCGCCACTTCAATGAGGCTCATCTTGCCCTTTTCCTCAAGCCGCTCAATGCGTTCGGCAATCATGCTGTTGGCAATCTGCACCGCACTTTTACCGTCCGGCACGCTATCGGGTTCGCCAACAACACCATCCAGCGCCTTGTCACGCGCAGCAATCCAGCGTTTCTGGCTTGCCACCAGCATATTGCGGATTTCCTCGTCGGGCGCAGATTTGAGCGTTGCCGAATAGGTCTTATTCAATTTGCTATCGGCTTTCTGGAGCGTTTTGCTTGAGCAGATCAGCTTTTCGCTTGGCGTTTGTGCCTTGCTGCAATCAATGGCCAATGCCGGTGCGGACAAAGCGCAAAGAGCAGCCAATACGGAAAGACGCAGAGCAGAGTGGTTCAAATTCATATCAAATACCCGAAATTACTGATCAACCGATTTCATATCGCAAGTGGTTTCTGCATTGGAACACAGGCCTCTGAACCAGGCGCGTCCGGTTCTTTGGTCATTGCTGGCAAGGTCTACCAGCTCTTCGCCAGCCATGCGCTTGCGCAGCACCGTGTAATCCAACAGCACCCAATCCTCGTGACAGGCGAGGATGTTGTTGATCCTGCCCATTTCCGTCAGCCAGTCACTGCCAATATCAAGCAGCCGCTCACTTTGAGGGTCGGGTTTCAGAAAGCCGCGCGCCGACTGAATGCCGACTTTCGCTTCGTCCGATTTGATCCAGCCTTCACCCTTGTAGAACTCACGCGGGACGTAATCGTCGCTTTCTTCATTATAGGCATCGCTTGCATTGGCGATCTTCAGCCAGCCATCGCGGGTTTCAAGCACATCAAAGCCGATGCTGTAGGCATATTCCGTTTCTCCGGTTTTGGAGCCGGTCGGTATATGGCCCAAAATTTTGGCGTCAGCAGATGGCGTTTCGCGGACTTCAATTAAGGGCTTTTCACCGTTTGTCCATGCACTGAACGCGCATGACGTGGCACCTGCTGGAGCCTCTGCCTGATTGCCTGCAGCAAAAGACATGGATGCGGAGGCGAGAACAATCGAAAGTGTTGTTATGAAAGGCTTTTTCATAAATGGATCTCCCACAAAAAATCAGGAAAACGGGTCAGAATATTCGAGCACTTCCTGCCCCATCAAAACACAATCGCCGCCGATGTCCGCATAATAAAGGCGCAGGCGATACTCGCCCTTATAGACATAGCCAAGACCTTCGATGACATCGAACTTGCCTTTGCCGCGCAGAGCTTTGATCGTACCGGTTTTCTTGAAAGTAGGTTCATCGATTTCTGCACGATCGTCATTGTCGCTGTGCAGAAGCAGGAGCTGCTTTGCCTTTATGATCGCATCGGCAACGCACTTGTCGGCGGCTTCTGCCGGAGCAGTTTGAGACAGCACTGGCAAGGAAAGAGCAAAAGCCAGCAGAAAAGGACGAAAACGCATTAAAATCTCCAACTATCAATTATTCTGCCCAGAGCAGACTGTGTGGCAGCCTCACTCAATGAAAATCTTCACACTAGCAGCGCGTCCGCCTGCATCAACAACGGTCAGTGTGGAATAGCCGGTGCCATCCGGCAGCCATGAGGCCGTGCGGCGGCGGTTGGGTTCAGCAATGGGTTTGCCATTGGCAAGCCAGCGAAACGGTGCGCGTCCGCCCTGTAATTTCAGCACCAGTGGCGAGGCATTATCGGTCAGGGCTTTCAGTTCGACATGCGCGCCATCAGGCGGAAAGACGATGCGCGGTGCAGGCTCAATCGTGGCTTTGAGAACCGGCAGCGGATCGCTGCTCGATGAAAAGCGTATCTGCGTTACAGGAAGATCGGCGCGTGCTGTGCGAAATGCGCCAGCAGGCGCACGCGGCAGCGGCACCGACACAACACCTGAACGCACAAAGGCTTCAAACAGGATGGGCGCTGCCGAAACATAACCGGCAAGGCCCGGCACCGAGCCGCCATCGGCGCGCCCGACCCAGACACCCAGCACATAACGCCCGTCATAACCGACCGACCAAGCATCGCGATAGCCATAGGACGTGCCGGTCTTGTAAGCGAGGCCGAGGCGTTTCGCGCCATGCGGCGGCACGACACCGGCCAGAATATCGCCAATCTGCCACGATGCCTGCTCGCTCAGAATAGGAGCCGATGGCTGAACAGGCTCTGAACCTTCGGTGCCGTCACGAAGGGCTGCCCCTCGCCCGCCATTGGCAAGGCCAGTATAGAGCTGCACCAGATCGCGCAGGCTGATGCCCGCGCCACCAAGGCCGATAGCCAGTCCCGGCGCTTCACCTTTCGGCAATTGCAGATTAACCGCCGCCTGTCGAATACGCGTGGTGAGCCGTGCAGGACCAATTGCATCGAGCAGGCTGATGGTCGGCACATTCAGCGACATTTGCAGCGCCTGACGGATGCTGACATCGCCCTGATAGCTCATATCGAAATTGCGCGGACGATAGCCTGCAAAATCCTGCGGGCGGTCCTCGATGATGGTTTCCTGCGCAATCAGTCCCTGCTCGAAGGCCAGCCCATAGATGAAAGGCTTGAGCGTAGAACCGGGCGAGCGCACGGCCCGGGTCATATCGATCCAGCCCTGCCGCTTGCCGTCAAAATAATCAGCGGAGCCGACTTCGCCTAAGATATTGCCGTTGCGACTGTCGGCCAGCACCATGGCGACCGATACTTTTGGCCCAAGCTTCGCAGCAGCTTCGCGTGCCACAACTTCAAGCCCAGCCTGCACCGACTTCTTAAGCGTCAGCTGATGCCGGGCCTCGGTCGGCGCCTGTTTCAAAGCGAGATCGGCAAAGTGAGCGGCCAATGAAGGCAAGGGATGACGCGTCGCGGATATGCGCTCACGCGATGCGCGTTCGGCTTCTTCGCTCGTGAAAACATCAGACGAAACCATGCGTTTTAGAACGCGATCCCGCGCGGCAACCGCGTTTTCCATCTCGCGATCCGGGCGGCGGCGCTCCGGCAATTGCGGAAGGGCCACAAGAAGCGCTGCTTCCGATATGGTGAGGCGCAGCGGCTCCTTGCCAAAATAGGCTAACGATGCCGACCTCACACCTTCCAGATTGCCGCCATAGGGCGCGAGTGTCAGATAACGTTCGAGAATTTCAGACTTGCTCAGCCGTCGCTCAATTTGAACTGCACGCGCCAGCTGGCGGAACTTGGAGCCGAAGCTGCGGCTTTCGCGCGGCTCGATAAGGCGTGCAAGCTGCATGGAAAGTGTGGAACCGCCGGAAACAATACGGCCGCTCCCTGCAAGCTGATACGCGGCCCGAAGAAGTGCTGTGAAATCAATGCCGCCATGATCGTAAAAACGCTTGTCCTCATAGGCGATCAGCATTTTCACGAATTTCGGATCGACATCTTCAATGCGGGTATTCAAACGCCAATAGCCGTCCGGTGTTGCATAGGCACGCAACAAAGCGCCGTCGCGATCCATAACTTCAGTGGAAATGGTCAGCCGTTCCGGCAAAGGCGGAGGATAGGCGCGGTCGAGCAAGTCAAGCCCGACCACGGTTCCGAGTGCAGCGATGCCGAGAAACGCGGCACCTCCAATCGCTATTTTCCAACGCCTTTTCATTTGTTTGGCCATGATCTTGTCCGAAAACCGGCTCCCACTTTTCGGGATCATGGCTTACGGTGCAGCCACCTCCATCATGCTTGTCGCCGTGCGCGCTGCAAATTGCGGACGATACATATCCTCAACCGTTGCTGCCGGATGGGTGTAAAGACCGGGCGTTACCGCACGCACCACATAAGCCAGCGTGATCGGCTTCTTCTCGCCTGCAGAGCGGTCGAAAGCGGCCACAAAACGATCATTGCGGAATTCGAGATGTGCTGCCTGTGTGCTTTCAAGCCATGGGAAATTGCCAAGATCGGCACTGGAAACAAGACCCGGATTGTCGATCTCGAAACCAGCTGGCAGCAGATCGGTCACAAGCAGACGCGACTGCCATTCCTGCAGATCGTCGATTTTCAGAACAACAACATAGCGCTCATTCTGATTGACCCCGGTGACATTGGCCGGCTCGCCATCAAGCGTATAGTAAGTGCGCTCGATGTTGAAACCTTCTCCACCCGCAGGCAGAGACTGAGCGGGTGCTGCAACAGCCGTGACGACCGCATCAACCGAACCCTGCCCCTTGTTGGTGACGACAAGCGGCTGCGTTTCAAGGGCTGCGCCATTGAGACGCTCGGAGAACGCGCCCTGATGCGCTGTGCCATTGATGTCGAGGCTGATTGCACCATTGTCATCCTGAAGCCCGCGTGCTGCAAGCAGCATCCATGCCTGATCCTGCGTGCTGAGATAACGTGCCTTTTCGCGCTGGAACTCGACCAGTGTAATCAGCGATGGCAGCACTTTCGGCGCAGGCTTGGTCTCCGACGCAAGAGCCAGCATTGCCGCGCCATCACGCAGCGGCGAACCATAATCGGAGCGATTATAGTCGTAGCTGGACTGGCTGGTTGCGAGCTGGAGCGACGCATTGAACACGCGTTCCGAACGCGGCTGATCACCATAAAGCGCTAATGCCGCACCAAGCTGGGCAACGGCCATCGGGCTTGCAAAGTTTTCAAGCTGGGTATCGGCAAAGTAACGCAGATCGCCAACAGAAGCCTTCTTGTTGCGTGCCAGAACATAAAGCGCATAGGCAATGTCGTTGCCGCGTTCCTTGACGTCGGTGGTATAGCCGAGCGCATTTTGCAGATTGGAAAGTGCGGACAGCATCGCCTGCTGCGGCACGTCATAGCCCTTTTCGCGGGCACGCGTAAGGAAGTCGGTCACATAGGCGTCCATCCAGAGATCACCCGATCCCGGCGACCAGAGGCCAAACGAACCGCTCGAAGACTGGTTGTTGAGCACGCGGAAGATGGAATCCTGTACGCGCTTTTTAAGTTCTTCCTGACTTTCCAGACCCGCTGCCGCTTCCGTACCTGCAGCCATTTCGCTCAAATAAAGCAGCGGCAGTGCGCGGCTGGTGGTCTGCTCTGTGCAGCCATAAGGATAGCGGTCGAGCGCCATCAACAAAGCTGGCACATCAAATGCGGCACTTCGCGTTACACCAACGCTGACAAAAGCACCATCAAGCAGGCTTTCAGACAGAAGTCCGCCATCGACTCGCACACTTCCGCCATTGGCCGTGAGATTGACGACATGGCGGCTCGTGACCGGCAGATCGACCGGACGCACCGGCAATGCCAAAGCCTGCTCAACATTGAGGCCTGCATCGTTGGAAAGCCGGATCGTCACACCGCCCGCACCCGTTGCCACAGCATTGAGCGGCACGGTGATCGACTGTCGTTTGCCACCTTTAAGCGCAATGCTTTCAGGGTAGGAGCCAACCTCAACACCGAGATTATCAGTGGTCTCAAGGCTCACACGATAATCGCCGTCCGGTGCATCCGTATTGGCAATATCGAAGCGGATATTGGCCTGATCGCCAGGGGCCATGAAGCGTGGCAGACCGGCGGTGATGACCACAGGATCGCGGATGATGACATCGGTTACCGCATGGCCAACAGCCTTCTTGGTCCATGCAACCGCCATGACGCGCGCGGTGCCGTTGAACTGCGGTATGTCGAAAGTGATTGTTGCCTTACCGTCGCTATCCAGTTCAACCGGACCGGAGAACAGCGCAACCAGCTTTTCGGTGGGCGGGCTGCCTTCCGCTGCCATATTGCCACCATCGCCACCTGTGCGCAGCTTGCCGGTGACGCCGAGCGAACCATCGATCAGGCGACCATACATATCGCGCATTTCAAGGCCCAGCTGACGCTGGCCGAAGAACCAGTTTTCAGGGTTCGGCGGCTGATAGCGTGTCAGATTGAGAATGCCGACATCGACTGCCGCGACCATGACATAGGCCTGTTCGCCACCCGCATTTTCAACCGAAACCGGGATGGAAAGTGTGGAACGCGGCGTGATCTTTTCAGGCGAGGTCAGCTTGACAGCAAGCTGCTTGTCGGCAGGATCGACCTTCAGCCATTTAAGACCAATCGCACGCGCAGGCATACGGCTTTCAATAGCCTCACCCGGACGGAACAGCGTTGCCGTTACATAGGCGCCCGCACCCCAATCCTCACCCACCGGAATATCGATGGTCGTGCCACCTTCCGGCACGCTTGCGGTGATTGTCTTGAGCAGCTTTTCCGCACCAATGGTGATGAGCAGCTCACCTGCAAAACGTGGGGACACTTTCAGTTCTGCCGTATCGCCCGCCGCATAATGTTCCTTGTCGAGCGCGATTTCGAGCCCGTCCGGTGTTTCGGTCGAGGTTGAGCTGACAAACCAGCCCGCATCGAATTCATAGCTTGTGGCCGGACCCGAAGCATCAGCTGTTTCGATTTCCAGACGGTAACGACCCCAATCGACCGGCAGACTGATTTCAGCCTCGCTATCGGTTGTAAGGTCAATCTTGCCGTTGGCAATCGCCTTGGTGAAAGTCACTGGTTCGTAGTTCCAGCTGTTGCCACTGCGATACCACTGATAATTACGCTCGATCTTGACCAGCGACCATTGTGCGCCATCAAGCGCCTTGCGATCACCTTTGCTGTCAGAGGCGATCAGGCTGAACTTTGCAGTGCCACCCTGCGGAACTTCATCGCCAGCAAAATCCGGGCGAATGCCGATGAGATCGGTTTCCGGCTGAATGGCAACATCGATCTTGCGCTCAACCGCACGACCACCGGTTTCGCGCATACGAACGGTCACGGCTGCATTTACGAGACGCGTCGTTGACGGCATTTCATCGACTGTAACCGGGAAAGTCGCCTTGCCGTTGTCATCGACTTTTGACAGGCCATCGAGCGGCAGACGCGTGGCTTCGCCCTGTTCTTCATCGGCGAGGCCGAAATAATAGCCCTTGAAGCGGTCCCACTGACGCTTGGTCGAAAGCGTGACTTCGCCTTCAAGCGCAAGACCGGCGGCAGGCGCACCATAGAGGAAACGACCGTCCACGGTGATATTGGCGGTTTCGCCAACAGCGATTTCCGGCTTGTCAGACGTCAGATCGAACTCGATCCGATCCGGCACAAAATCTTCAACCAGGAACATCTGCGTGGCAATCGCCGGCTGCTTGGGATCGGTATAGACCGAAACATTCCAGGTGCCGCGCATGGCGTTCGACGGCAGGGTCAGGTCGATGGCATGACCACCGGCCAGTTTGCTGTCGGAAACAAGACGGCGATCTTCCACGCCGTCGGGACGCGTAAAGATGAAGGTGAGCGGCAGATCATCGATTGCGGTTGCAGTGTCGTCACGCGCAAGCGCGCCTACATGCACAACTTCGCCCGCACGGTAGATACCGCGCTCTGTCCATGCATAAAGATCAAGCGCTTTCGGCACGGCACGGCCCGTCACACCACGATCGGAAAGATCGAAACCGGCGCGCGCCATATCGAGGAATGTGAAATCCTCATCATCGCTACTTGCCATCAGCACCGCTGGCACCATGCCGTCTGTGCCGCGTGTCAGTCCCGGCGTAAACGTCGCACGGCCATCGCTGTCGGTGGTCGCTTCGCCCAGCACTTCATTGTTGCGTGCAAGCAGCGTCAGCTTCACGCCTTTAAGCGGCTCTGCGCTTTCCAGCGAACGGGCAAACACATTGATGCCGTCCTGTCCGGTATAGGTCGAAAGGCCGATGTCGGAAACGACAAACCACTGCGTTGCCTTGGTGCCATATTCATCATCGGACTTCTGAACCAGCGGCTCGGCGGTCAGCACATAGACGCCAGGCTTGCGTTCCGGCAGTGCTTCATCAACCGGGAAACTGGTCGTTGCTTCCTTGTTCAGCTCATTGCCTGCAACCTCGATCTCACCTTCCCAGACAGGCGCACCCATCTGATCGGAAACCGTGCTGATGTCATAGCTGTCCAACTGGCGCAGGAACTGATAGCCGGAGAGAAGCTGTGCCAGCGAACGGTCGCCGACGCGGTAGAGCTTGACCTTGGCTGTACTCAAATTGACGCTGACCAGCGGAATGCCGCGACGGGCTTTCGCAGGCAGCACGAAGCTGTCGCCGGTAAAGCGCACCGATGGCGCGCGGTCCTGCACATAGATCGAAAGATTGACCGGAGCTGGTAGCACTTCGCCAACCGCCGATGGCAGACCCTGACGAAAAGTCACCGTATAATTGCGGCCATGTTCCAGACCCTCGACGCAAATCTGGCGGTCCTTGGCGTCAACGGCTTTTGGCGCGCCATTATCGAGTGTAACGAAGCTCGAATAATCGACACCGCTTTTCACCAGTTCTTCGGAGAACTGCGCGCAGATGCGCGGCGCGGCATTATCATTATCGACCGTATTATTGACGATGCGGAAGCCTTTGCGGGCCTTCAGATCTTCATAGGCGTCACGAACGGATGCGGAATTGACGAGATCAAGGCTCGCTTCATAAGCCTGCAGAGCCGGGCGCGATGCATCGCGCTTTTCGAGTGCCTGCGCCATGACGGCAAGCGCTTGCGCGCGCTCATCCTTGGTGCGTGAGGTCTGGTAGGCAAACCACGAGGCCGACGTCGCATCGCGCTGGAACTTGGAACGTTCCTGGCCATTGGACGGCTCGGTCGCAAGCGCTGACAGCGCATATCCGGCCCAGATTTCGCTTTCGTCCGGTGACATGCTGGCAGCCAGTCGGAATTTTTCCATTGCCGTGCGCGGATCGCCATTCATCCCAGCAGCGCCTGCTTCATTGCGCAGATCGCGCAGGCTGTCGGAGCTTTCAAGGCCGCCGATTTCGCGCTTGAGACGACGGGCTTCGTCAATCAGATTGGTGGCAAAGAACGAGATAGCAGGTGCGGCGCCAAGATCTTTGCCCTTGGCAGCCTTTGCTTCCGTCACAACCTTGCCGGCAATGGAACCGACAGACTCATTGAGCTTGTTGAAATCGGCTTTCAGAAAGCACCATTTGACCTTGGGATTATAAGTGAAGGCCAGACAGGAATTATCGCCGAGGCAAACGCTTTTGCATTGCTCAAGCGAGACATTCTTTTCGGTTCTCAGATCGAAGCCGAAATAATCTGCATCCTGTGTTGTCTCTATGCGCCGTGTTTCGGCGGCATTGGCCCCGGAGGACGATCCGAATGATGTCGCAAGGCAGAACGCAGTCGTAAAGGCCAGTATCAGCCGATTAAACCGATCAGACATGAGTGTCACTCTTCTGTAGTTGTCCCTCATCCCGCGCGGTTGTCGTCGACCCGGACCCGCACGCTCTCCAGATCAGAACTTACCAATTTATCCAAAACTGGATAGCTGGATTCGTATCTGAACTTCCGAATAGACTCTGATACAGGACAAACCTGATCAGACAAGGCTTCTTTTAGCTGGAGCTTAATCGTCAGGCCAGAAATTCATGCCAATTTTCAAATTTATTAGAACGATATTCTAATTGTATCTCGACCAATGGAAATCCGTTCGTCGTAAAGAGGGTTCTACTTCCTGTAAATTCGCGCCAGCTTAATCGAAGGAAGTCCCCCCATGATCCTCAGCGTCAAAAACCTCACCAAGACTCTTATTGCGGGCTCTCTCATGGCCCTTTCCGCGTCGGGTGCGGCCCATGCAGACGCAACACTGGATCGCATCAAAGCCAAGGGCAAGCTGACCGTCGGCATCATCCTTTCGGGCGCACCATTCGGCTACATCGATCCGAAGACGCAGGAACAGAAGGGCCTCAACATCGACATCGCTAACGAACTGGCGAAAGGCCTCGGCGTTGAGCTTGCAACACAAACCGTCACGCCGCCCAACCGCGTACAATTTCTTCAGCAGGGCAAGGTCGATATTCTGATCGCCAACATGCAGTACACAGAAGAACGCGCCAAATCGCTTGGTTATGTGAAGACACCTTACGATCGCATGGGCGGTGCTGCCCTTGGCCGCAAAGACAGCGGCATCAAGGAATGGAAAGACCTCAAGGGCAAGATCGCCTGCGTTTCGCAAGGGTCTAACTACACCCAGCCGCTGATCGAAGAATATGGCGCGAACGTCAAGGCACTGCCAAGTCAGCCGGAATCACTGCTGGCACTCAAGGGCGGCAATTGCGATGTTTCCGTTCATGTCAGCGGCACACTGGGTCTGATGCTTCAGGACCGCGCCGACGAGTGGAAGGATTACGGCATCCTGATCCCGACCGACCTGATACCTTCGGATTCAGTCATCTGGTTGAAGAAGGACGAGAACGACACCGAAGCCGCTCTCGACAAGATCGTTCGCGATCTGCACGCGTCAGGCAAGATGATCGAGATCGCCAAGGCAAATCGCTTGCCAAACCTGAGCTATCTTGAAGAAGAGCATAACAAGCTCAAGTCCCAGTAATTGAAGGCTTTATAAGCCCCGCAATACCCAAGTTACAGAACATTTGCGGGTGGCTCATCCGTCCGCAATTTCAGAGCGTTTTCGGAGCATAATTCGACCGGTGAAACGAGGATCGATAAATCTATGCTCAATATAAAGGATTTAGAGCGCTGATCTGATCCAATCAGATCTTAAAGCGCTCTAAACGCAACCGGATCATTTCAATGAAAGAAGCTCTGATTTCGCGCTTTATTGAGCTCACCAGCGCAATCGGCCTCAATTATGAATTTCTCAATAGTGGCTATGAGCTTGATATGTGGCTCAATGGCATGGTCACAACACTAAAGCTGGTCGCGATCACCATTCCGCTGAGCCTTTTTTTCGGCGTTTTGTTTGCGGGCGCACTGACATCAGGCAAGCGCTGGCTGGCCGTTCCCGTCCGCGGCTATGTCGAGCTCACGCGTAATACACCAACGCTGGTGCAGCTGATGTGCGGGTTTCTCGTGCTGAATATGCTGATTTCCAACGCAATCGGCGGAGCGCAGAATAATCCACTCACGCCGTTCTTCTGGTTGGTGGCGGTCACCGGCCTGCATATTGCCGCCCTTCACGCAGAAGCACTGCGTGGCGGCATTGAAGCTGTTCCCGGTACGACCATCGAGGCTGCACGCGCTATCGGTTTCAATTCGTTTCAGGTCTTGATCTATGTCGAACTGCCGCTGGCAATCCGCACGGCACTTCCGGCAATTATCAACAATCTCGTCAACTTGGTGAAGCTCACGACCGTTGGCTCGGCCATTGCGGTGGGTGAGATAACCTATGCTTCGATCCTGATCTGGACACAGCGCGATAATGTGGTCGAGCTGATGTTGGTCATTCTTCTGTTCTTCAGCATCATCAATCTCATCGTGGCACGCGTTGGCTACTGGTTTGAAAAGCGTCTTGCAATTCCGGGATATGGCCAATGAACATTGCTGTTGCACAAAAGCCGGGCATCTGGCTGTCGCCCGCGACCCTCACATTCACGACCATCATACTGGCCACGGCACTCTGGTTCTATCTTGATCCGTCGCTTGGCCAGATCTGGCTCGAATGGCTGCCCTATCTTGGCAAAGGCTTTGCCATGAATGTGCTGATCAGCGTCTTTGCGATCACGCTTGGCACCTTTGCTGGCGTGCTGCTCGGCATCATGGAACTGGCCCCTTACAGGATCATTCGCGCGCCGGCTGTGACCTATGTGCAAATTTTCCGCAACGCGCCGCATCTCGTGCTGATTTTTGCTGCGACCTATATTTTCCCGTTCGAACTGGTGATCTTCGGCAATTACATTGCTTTCCCCGACTGGATCAAAGCAGTCGTCGGCCTTGCAATCCCGGCAAGCGCGCATATCGCGGAAATCACCCGCGGCTCCATCCAGTCGATCCCAACGGCTCAATGGGAGGCAGCGCAGGGCCTCGGCTTTTCGCGCCTGCAATCGTTGCGCTGGATCATCCTGCCGCAATGCGTCAAGCGTTCGCTGCCGCCCTGGATGAACCTTTATACGTCTATCACCATGGGTACGGCTTTGGCCTCGCTTGTGGGCGTGCATGAGCTGTTGCATTCGGCAACCGATGCAAGCACCGCAGTCCAGCGCAACGACTTCACCGTCATCATCTATCTGACCGTGCTGATGGCGTTCTTCCTCTTCTGCTATCCCGTGTCGCGCTTTACTCAGCGGCTCGAAAAGCGGCTTTCCTCCCGCTGACAAGGATCTGAAATTCCCATGAGCGACACCACCAAAACTACACTGGTCGAACTGGAGAACGTTCATCTGTCGTTTGGACAGAATGAAGTACTCAAGGGCATCGATCTCAAGATCAACAAGGGCGATGCTGTCTCGATCATCGGTCCATCTGGGTCGGGAAAATCGACAATCCTGCGCTGCATCAATGGCCTTCTGATCCCGCAATCGGGCAAGATCACCGTGGGTTCGACCCGCGTGGACGAGCTGAAAAGCGAAGCCGAGCGCATCAGCCTGCGCAAGCGCATCGGCATTGTGTTTCAGCAGTTCAACCTGTTTCCGCATTTAACGGTTCTGGAAAACATCACCATTGCGCCGGTCAAAATCCTGCGAACGTCAAAGGCCGAAGCCGAGCGCCATGCAAAGGTGCTTCTGGAGAAGGTTCGTCTGGGACATAAGACCGATGCCTATCCGGGTGAACTTTCGGGCGGTCAGCAACAGCGCGTCGCAATTGCCCGCGCCCTTGCCATGCGTCCGGAACTCGTTCTGTTTGATGAAGTCACCTCAGCACTTGATCCGGAAACCGTCGGTGAAGTGCTGTCGGTCATTCGTGATCTCGTCAATGAAGGTATGACCAGCATCCTCGTAACCCACGAAATGCGCTTTGCCGAAGAAATCAGCGATACCATCGTGTTTACCGAGAATGGTCGCATCATCGAGCAAGGCACGCCTGAGCAGCTCTTCTATAAATCCACGAACCCGCGCATTGGTGCCTTCGTCAACGGCCTGGGCGGCAATGTAAGCCGCGTCAATGAAGGCGGTGAAGGGATATGATATGACCGATCATGTGACGGAGGCATTAAGCCAGGCCATCATTGGTTCCAAGCCATCAGCAGAAGCGGTCGCCATTGCCCGAACAGCAATCGTTGATTTTCTCGCTTGCGCACTTGGCGGTGCGAATGATCGCAGCACGCGTCTCGTCAGCAAGGTTCTGGGTGCCAGTGGCAATGTCGTGCTGATTGGCCAAAGCGGGACCGCTGACCCTTTCACGGCAGCACTCATCAATGGTCATGCGGCGCATGTGCTCGACTATGACGATGTGCATGGCAGCGTGCGCGGACACCCGACGATTGCCATCATTCCGGCCCTTCTGTCGGTTGCCGCTGAAGGTAGAACCAGGGCCGATGCTCTCATCTCGGCCTATATTGTCGGACTGGAAACCATGGCCCGGCTCGGCCTTGCCATGGGCACCAAGCATTACGAAACCGGCTTTCATGCAACTGCAACGCTCGGCACAATAGGAGCTGCAGCAGCAATCGCGCATCTCCTGAAATTCGATGCACCAACCACTGCAATTGCACTCGGCCTTGCCGCCACGCAATCGGCTGGGCTTCGCCTGCAATTTGGCTTTGATGCCAAACCGCTTCATGCGGGGTTTGCTGCGCGCGCAGGGCTTACAGCCGCCCGATTGGCGGAAGCAGGTTTCCTTGGTGCGCCTGATTTCATTGACAATACAAACGGCTTTTTCAAAGCCTTCGCCTTTGGTGCAGACGATGTATCGCGCGTGACGCAAGGCTGGGGTGAGCCGTGGCAGATCATCGTGCCGGGACTGACACTCAAAGCTTTCCCGTGTTGCACCGCCGCCCATCCGGTTGGCGTTGGCGCTCTGGCACTACGCAATGAGAAAGCTTTGCAGCCCGATCAGATTGCAGCGGTTTCGATTACTTTTCCGCATGGTGGTGATGCCGCATTGGTAACGACCAGGCCCGTGACGGGTATCGATGCGCGGTTCAGCCCCGAATATATTTTTGCGGCTGCTTTGCGTGACGGAAAACTGGCAATTGCTCACTTTGATGAGCGTCCGGTCGATACTGATCTGGCGCAACTTTCGGCTAAAGTGACACGGCGTCATGACGAGAACGCCCCGCGGCTCTCGCCCGATCCGAAAACCCGCTTCGTCGTCATCGATGTCACGCTCACAAACGGATCCAAACTTTCGCAACGCGTCGATGGTCTGCCGAGCATCAGCGACCCGACCGATAAATTCAAAGACGCAACGAAGAATGACCAGCGCTTTGCAGGCATACCCGACCTCGTGCAATCCATGACGACGGTGGACGACTTGCAGACACTCATCTCGTCGCTCAACCAATCCCCGGAGTAAAAAAATGACCAAGAAACAGATGCATCTCGGCCTCTTTCTGCAAGGTGCAGGCCACCATGTTTCCGGCTGGCGGCACCCGGATGCGGAAGCGGGCAGCGAAAATTTCGACCTGCTGCGTCGCGTGGCAAAACAAGCTGAAGACGCAAAATTCGACATGGTTTTTCTGGCCGACGGACTGACCAGCGGCGTCGATGCTCATCCATCAATGGTTGCGCGTTTTGAACCGCTGACCCTGCTATCCGCACTGGCCATGGTCACGGACAAGATCGGGCTGGCTGCCACCGCTTCCACCACTTACGGCGAGCCCTATCATACCGCACGCGCATTCGCTTCTATCGACCATCTGAGTCATGGTCGCGCCGCCTGGAACATCGTCACCACCTCTTACGCCCGCACGGCCAACAATTTCTCGAAGAGCCACCCTGAACATGACGAGCGTTATGCCGTTGCCGAGGAATTCGTCGATGTTGTGCGCGGTCTTTGGGATAGCTGGGACGACGATGCCTTTCCGAAAGACAAGGAAAACGGCGTCTACGCCGATCCCAACAAGGTGCATGTGCTCAATCATGCCGGCAAATATTATTCGGTTCAGGGTCCGCTCAACATTCCGCGTTCTCCGCAGGGCCATCCCGTTCTCATTCAGGCAGGCTCGTCCGGGCCGGGTCAGGATCTCGCAGCGCGTATTGCAGATATTGTTTTTACCGCTCAGCAAAGCCTTGCCGAAGCACAGGCCTTCTATGCAAGCCTGAAGGATCGTGTGCTCAAGGTCGGTCGTAACCCCGACAGCGTTGCAGTGATGCCCGGTTTCATGCCGGTGATCGGCGACAGTTTTGAAGATGCTGCAGAGAAGCTCAAAGAACTTAACCGCTGGACGGACATCAAGAGCGCCATGCCACTTCTTGAAGAACGTATCGGCCATAGCCTTGCTGATTACGATCTCGACGGTCCGTTGCCTGATCTGCCAATTTCCGATCAGCTTCGCAGCCGCGCGGAGCTTCTGCGTGATCTCGCGCGCCGTGAGAACCTCACCATCCGTGATCTTGCGCTTCGCGTCGCCGCTGGCCGTGGCCATCATATTGTTCTTGGCACAGCCGAGCAGATCGCCGACCGGATGCAGGAATGGTTTGAGGGTAAAGCTGCTGATGGCTTCAATGTGATGCCACCTTATTTCCCTGGCGGCCTTGAAGACTTCAACAGACAGGTTGTGCCTATCCTTCAGGATCGCGGATTGTTCCGCACCGAATATACGGGCTCGACATTACGTGATCATCTCAATATTGCTCGGCCTGAAATAAAGCATACATAAAGACAGTAGCCGCATCGCCCTCCTCCCCCAAGCATACGGTGCGGCTGCAATATTTATATCCCCCAAACAAAAGGCCGGAAGCGCTCCCAAGGTTTCCGGTTGGCATGATTGATGGCACATCCCAACAGACTGAACTCTGCAGCGCTCGATTTAATCCCCAACACGGCCACGGCGGGTGAATTGAAAGCTGCGATGCGACAGCTTGCTGCCGGCATCAGCGTCCTCACCACAGGCACCGGCGACGCCAGAACCGGCGCAACCGTGACTTCTGCGACTGCTCTTTCGGTTGAACCGCCGACAATCATCGTCAATATCAATCTGACTGCCTCGGTCTGGCCGACAATCAATGCCGAACGCCGCTTTTGCCTCAACATTCTTTCCGGCGAGCAGCAGGCTGTGGCCGACCGTTTTGCAGGCCGGAATGGCGAGAAGGGTGCGGCGCGCTATGAAGGTGCGGAATGGTATGCGCTTGAAAGCGGCGCACTGGCCCTGAAAGGCGCACTTGCTTCCATCGATTGCGAAGTTGAAGAGATCATTGAGCGTCATACCCACGCCATCATCATCGGTCGTGCGCTCAGGATTGTCAGCGGCGAAGGTGAACCGCTCGTCTATCATCACGGTCGTTATCACGCCCTCAAACGCTAGCATGTCGCCCAGAACGGGTTCCCGGTTTTTGGAGACATGCTCTAAGTTCTGCTTAAACCCGGTCTTGTACGAAACAGCTGTTGCCCTGCCGTCATAAATTGCCTAGCTGTTAGACAGGTTGCTAAAAAGCGGGAGAGTTTTGGGTGGTCACTGAATGGCTAGCAGATTCCAGTCCGGTAAGCCGGAAAAGTGCTGCGGAAATCGTCTTTGAAGATATTCGCTCAGCCATAGCAAGCGGTCGACTTTCGGTCGGAACCCGCCTGCCCTCGGAAGCTCAGCTAGCTGAAAAATATAGCGTCAGTCGCCCGATCGTGCGCGAGGCATTGCGCTCGCTGCAAACGCTTGGCCTCACCCATACCCGCACCGGAAGCGGGACTTATGTGCTTAAAACATCTCCCGGCCCGGAACTGAGCTATGGCGGCTATTCGGCGCGCGATCTGATCGAGGCCCGCCCATTCATCGAAGTGCCAGCAGCCGGATGGGCCGCAATCCGCCACACGGATGATCAGATGGCAAAACTCATTGATCTCTGCGATCGCATGGAAAAGCAGACCGATCCGCATAAATGGGTGCTGCTCGACACCGAATTTCACAGCATGATAGCGTCTGCTTCCGGCAATGCCATGTTTGCAAAAATCGTTGCTGATGCGCGCGTAGCGCTTTCGCGCCAATCCGAGCTCGTCAATCTGATGGCCGGTCGCCGCGAGGCTTCCAACATTGAGCATCGCCAGATTGCCGAGGCTATAAAGAGTGGCTCCGAAGAACAGGCGCGTCTGGCCATGCAGAGCCATCTCGGTCAGGTGAAGCTGGCCGTCACCACCATTATGGCGAAAGAAAAAAGCGCATCAGACTGAATGTCCGATGCGCTTCATTCTCAGGCCTCAATCGTCAGATTGGCAAGATACTCCGGCTTGAGCGCCTGCTGCAGTTGTTCCACTGACATATGACCCTGCGCAAGCACGACCTCCGGCACTGTCTGACCGGTGGCAAGCGCTTCCTGCGCAACTTTGGTCGCCGCATAATATCCGATCAGGGGATTAAGCGCCGTGGCAAGACCGATGGATTCCTCCACGCGCCGCGCCATGATTTCCGGATTGGCGGTTATGCCATCCACACAGCGTTCTGCAAGAATGCGGCAGGCAGCACCCAGATGGCTGATGCTTTCCGACAGTGAGCGCACGATGATCGGCTCAAAAGCATTCAACTGCAACTGACCGCCTTCGGCTGCCATGGTGATCGTGATGTCGCTGCCGATGACCGCAAAAGCCACCTGATTGACCACTTCCGGGATTACCGGATTGATCTTGCCCGGCATGATGCTGGAACCTGCCTGAACGGCTGGCAGGTTGATTTCGCCGATACCGGCACGCGGACCGGACGACAAAAGCCGCAGATCGTTGCAGGTCTTGGAAAGCTTGACCGCAACGCGCTTCAAAACGCCTGAAAGATGCACGAAAGCGCCCGGATCCTGTGTTGCTTCAATCAGATCGCTGGCCGTGACCAGCGGGCGACCTGTCAGACGCGAAAGATGCTCACAAGCAAGCGCTGCATAGCCTTTCGGCGCATTAAGCCCGGTGCCGATTGCCGTGGCGCCTAGATTGATTTCGTGCAGAAGCTTTGCCGATTCAAGCAGCCGCAGGCGATCTTCGCCAAGCATCACTGCAAAGGTGCGGAACTCCTGACCAAGGGTCATCGGAACCGCATCCTGAAGCTGTGTACGCCCCACCTTCAGCATCTTGTCGAATTCGCGCGCTTTACGCTCAAACGATGCCTGAAGAATTTCCATGCAATCGGCCAGTTCATCAATGGCTTCAATCAGACCGACATTAATTGCGGTCGGATAGGCATCATTGGTCGACTGGCTGAGATTGACATGATCGTTGGGATGCAGATGCGCGTAATCGCCCTTTTCATGCCCAAGCAATTCCAGCGCACGATTGGCAATAACCTCGTTTGCATTCATGTTGGTGGATGTGCCCGCACCGCCCTGAATGACATCAACCACGAACTGATCGTGCAGTGCGCCATCACGGATTTCGCGGCAGGCACTCACAATCGCATCCAGATGCTGGCGGCTCAACAGGCCGAGCTCATGATTGGCCAGCGCTGCGGCTTCTTTGACGAAAGTCAGGCCGCGCACGAGGTAGGGATAGCGTCCGATGCTGACGCCTGTAATCTGAAAATTATCCACTGCTCGCGCCGTATGGACGCCCCAGTAAGCATCTGCGGGCAACTCCTTTGCACCAAGCAGATCATGTTCAACGCGCGTTCCGACCACTTTGTCCTCCTGAACTCGAAACGTTAAATCTGTCTGACAGCATGACAGATTTAATTCGGTTACTCCTCCTTGAGACAAGCGTCAACACACTTGTGAACTTGACTCGTGTTTTCTGATATGCGTTAAAGCCGCAATTAAATCTGTCATGCAGCTTTACAGAAAATGCAATGGGAACGAATTGAAGCATGTTCGGAAGCCTGCTCACCCTTGGGGTGGTGAAGTTTCTTTTCTCAACAATGCTTTCAATTAAAACAAAAGATGCATTGCCGGGCCGTGCGCGAGCTCCATGTATCTGACTGTTTCAAAAATGCCGTTCTTCGTTGCGGGTACTGCGTAAAGCTATAGCCTTTATTCAAAACTGAGCTCTCAGGGAGGAGCGATGACAACGGAATTTATCAAAGCCACACCGGCAGAACGCGAAGTCTTCACGGAAGAAGACCGCGGCTATCACAAAGCGCTGAAGCCGCGTCAGATCCAGATGATTGCCATCGGGGGAGCGATCGGAACGGGTCTGTTTCTGGGTGCAGGCGGACGTCTGGTTCAGGCTGGCCCGTCGCTTGTGTTCGTTTATGCCGTCTGTGGCTTTTTCGCATTTCTGGTGCTGCGCGCCCTTGGCGAGCTGATTATGCATCGCCCGAGCTCCGGCTCCTTCGTCTCCTATGCCCGTGAATTCTACGGCGAGAAAATGGCCTTTGCGGCTGGCTGGATGTACTGGCTCAACTGGGCAATGACATCGATTGCGGACGTGACTGCCGTCGCCCTCTACATGAATTTCTTCAAGCATTATGTGCCCTGGCTCGAAGGGATCGACCAGTGGATGTTTGCGATGACCGCGCTCGTCCTCGTGCTGTCGATGAACCTGCTCTCGGTCAAGGTTTTCGGTGAACTGGAATTCTGGTTCAGCCTTATCAAAGTGCTGTCGCTGGTAATTTTCCTTGCTGTCGGCATTTATTTCGTCGTGTCCGGCACCCCGATCGATGGCCATCAGCCGGGTTTCCATCTCATTCGTGAAAGCGGCGGTTTCTTCCCGAACGGTATCCTGCCCGCCCTTGTAATCATACAAGGCGTCGTCTTCGCCTATGCCTCAATCGAGCTGATCGGCACCACGGCTGGTGAAACCGAAGACCCACGCAAGATCATGCCGGGCGCGATTAAAACAGTCGTCTTCCGCCTGCTGGTCTTTTATGTCGGTTCGGTTCTGCTGCTCACCCTTCTGCTGCCGCATACGCTCTATTCGGCTGGCGAAAGCCCGTTTGTGACCTTCTTCAGCAAGATCGGCGTTCAGGGTGCAGATATCATCATGAACCTCGTCGTGCTGACTGCGGTTTTGTCATCGCTGAATGCCGGTCTTTATTCCACCGGACGCATTCTGCACTCGATGGCTGTTTCGGGTTCTGCTCCGGCGGCACTTGCCAAGATGAACAAGAGCGGCGTTCCTTATGGCGGCATTGCTGTTACCGCAGTCGTCACCGCAATTGGCGTTGCACTGAATGCTGTTGTGCCTGCCGCAGCTTTTGAAATCGCGCTGAACCTTGCTTCGCTGGGCATCATCACCGCCTGGGGCGTGATCATCCTGTGCCAGCTCAAGCTATGGTATCTCGCGCGCAAAGGCGAGATCGCCCGTCCGGATTTCCGTATGTTCGGCGCGCCCTATACCGGCATCCTGACGCTGTTCTTCCTGTTTGGCGTTCTGGTTCTGATGGCGGCAGACTATCCGGTCGGCTCCTACACCATCGGCTCGCTGATTATCATTGTACCCGCATTGGTTATTGGCTGGTATGGTCTGCGTGACCGAATCTATCGTCTGGCGGCAGAACGCGCAGCTGAGACGCAAAAAACAGCTGATTGAGGGGCAGAGTGAGTAATTCGCAATTCAAACCATTGGTGGCGGTTATCGCCACCGGTGGAACTATTGCAAGCAAGCGCGGGGAAGATGGCGCAGCCACGCCGACGCTCAATGGTGACGATCTGCTTGCGACCCTTGGCGATGTCGGGGCGCAGCTGCGCCCCATCGATCTGATGGCTAAGGATTCATCCAGCCTGACACTGATCGATATGCAGACTATCTCCGATGCGGTTGCAGCGCAGATTGCAGATCCTGAAATTCATGGTGTTGTCGTGCTGCATGGCACGGATGCCATGGAAGAAACGGCCCTACTCGTTCATCTGCAACATCATCTTTCCAAGCCGGTGATTTTCACCGGTGCGCAGTTCACTGCCGATCATCCCGATGCGGATGGTCCATCCAATCTGACGACTGCAATCAATCTCGCTACAGACCCGGACAATGCCAAAAGAGGCGTTTTGATCGCCTTTGGTGGCAGGATAGTGCCTGCATGGGGCGCATTCAAGTTCAGCAGTGACCACGCCGATGCTTTCCGATCGGTGCGCGATCTGGAAAGACCGGATGCTATCCGCCTGCCCGCATCTATCAGCGCAACACGGGTCGATATTGTTGCCATTCATCCGGGTTGCGACGACCTGCATCTTCGGGCGAGCATTCAGGCTCAAAGCCACGGCATTGTGCTGGCAGCTCTCGGTTCTGGCAATGCCAATGCAACAATCGTTGCAGCCGTGAAAGAGTGTACGAAAAACAATATCCCAGTGGTGGTTTCAAGCCGCGTTCCAACCGGCGTTCTGGTGCCGGGTTATGGCGGCGGCGGTGGCGGCCATGATCTGGTTGCAGCCGGTGCCGTGCATTCGCAGACTTTGCGTCCCGGTCAGGCGCGGATCCTTCTGGCAAGCCTGATTGCCAGCAAAAGCCCGAAAGATGCGATTACCCGGGCCTTTGATGATCTGAACCCATAAGATACATCGCAAAATTGAAAGTCAAAACGCGTCGCGACCAGCGGCGCGTTTTTTTGTTGTCACCTGCCTGACGTCAAAACATATATGACTTTTTTATTTTTCAGCCTTTTCCCCTCTCTCGAAACCCTATGGGCTGCGGCAGCATAATCCCTGCTGTGGAAACAGAGAGCCCCATAGGCATTCAGCCCATGAGGCAATCGCGACAGGGCATTCAAAATGACAATGGATATTGCCGTTCTTGGTATCGGCATCGCTTTCTTCGCAATGCTGTTTGGCTATTTGCGCCTTTGCGAGAGGCTTTGAGGAACCCGCCATGCTGATTGAATATATCGCAGGCGCCTTGGTTGCGGCTTTCGTTGCCGCCTACCTTCTTTACGCGCTCATTCGTCCGGAACGGTTCTGAATAAGCAGCCTATTTGAGCCTAGAGCGCATCCCGAAAAGTGGGAAGCCAATTTCGGATACGATGCGCGTTAAACCAAAGATTTAGAGCGCGGATCTGTTTCAATCAGATCGAAACGCGCTTTAATCAGGCTTGGGAAAAACCATGACAATCAATGGATGGATACAGATCCTCATCTTTTGCGGGATCATCATCGCGCTCATAAGGCCGCTTGGCAGCTATATGACGCGCGTTTTCAATGGCGAGCGCACGTTTCTGTCGCCTGTCCTCGTTCCCATCGAAGGGGGACTTTATCGTCTGGCAGGAACAAGCGAGCGTGAGGAGCAGCACTGGACGAGCTATGCAGCCGCCATGCTGCTGTTCAATCTTGCAGGCTTTCTGCTGCTTTATTTTCTGCAGCGCGCGCAAGGTTCCCTGCCTTTCAACCCGATGGGCATGAGCAATGTGCCTGCCGATCTCGCTTTCAACACGGCAACAAGTTTTGTGTCCAACACCAACTGGCAGAACTATGGTGGCGAAAGCACCATGTCCTATCTCACCCAGATGGCAGGTCTTACAGTCCAGAATTTCGTTTCGGCTGCATCGGGTGTGGCCATTGCCATTGCGCTTATCCGCGCCTTCTCGCGCAAATCGATGAAGACGCTGGGCAATTTCTGGTGTGACCTCACACGCTGCACGCTCTATATCCTGCTGCCGATTTGTGTGGTCATAACGCTTGCTTTTGTGGCGCTCGGTGTACCGCAGACGCTCGGCTCTTATGTCGAAGCCACCACGCTTGAAGGCGCGCGTCAGGTCATAGCGCTTGGTCCGGTCGCTTCTCAGCTTGCCATCAAGATGCTCGGCACCAATGGCGGCGGCTTCTTCAATGCCAATTCCGCGCATCCATTTGAAAATCCCGATGCCATTTCGAACATGATCCAGATGGTAGCGATCTTTGCCATCGGTGCAGGCCTTACAAACGTGTTTGGCCGCATGGTCGGCAATGAAAAGCAGGGCTGGGCGATTTTCGCTGCAATGGGTGTGCTTTTTGTGGCCGGTGTTGCCATTTGCTACTGGGCAGAAGCTGCGGGCAATCCGCTGATCCATGCGCTTGGCATTGATGGCGGCAATATGGAAGGCAAGGAAACCCGCTTCGGCATTACCATGTCGGCGCTATTTGCAGTGGTGACGACAGCCGCCTCCTGTGGCGCAGTCATTGCCATGCATGACAGCATGATGGCGCTTGGCGGCATGATCCCCATGATCAACATGATGCTGGGTGAAATCATTATCGGCGGCGTGGGCGCAGGCTTCTACGGCATCATCCTGTTTGTTGTCGTGGCAATCTTCGTGGCTGGTCTGATGGTCGGACGCACACCGGAATATCTGGGCAAGAAAATCGAGGCAAAAGAGGTGAAGATGGCCATGCTCGCCGTTCTCTGCCTGCCGCTTTCGATCCTTGGCTTTACGGCAATCGCCACAGTCATTCCGGCAGGTCTAAGCTCGATAGCCAATCCCGGACCGCATGGCTTTTCGGAAATCCTTTATGCCTATACGTCGGGCACCGCCAATAACGGTTCTGCCTTTGGCGGTCTCTCGGGCAACACGCCCTGGTACAATATCACCATCGGTCTTGCGATGCTGATGGGCCGCTTTCTGGTCATCGTTCCGGCACTGGCAATTGCAGGCTCACTCGTTGCCAAGAAGGCTGCACCCGAATCTGCCGGGACATTCCCGACCCATGGACCGCTTTTCGTCGGTCTGCTGATCGGTGTCATTCTCGTTGTGGGTGGTCTGATCTTCTTCCCCGCACTGGCGCTCGGACCTGTGGCTGAACATCTCGCGCTGATCAACGGGCAGACATTCTGATGCACATATTCAGCAAGTTAATAACTCCTTTTTGCATCCATTCGGATGCACGGAGTTTTAGGCCATCAAACCTCATTCTCCTCATTCTTGCAGCAGTGCTGATGATCGTACTTGCTGCAGAATTTCTGGGTCCGCTTTTCTGGAGTTCCCTATGAGCAAGTCCCAATCCGCCAAAGTCGTTAAGGCCAGCATCCTTGATGCGCGCATCCTCCTTCCCGCCATTGGTGACGCTTTTCGCAAGCTTAATCCCAAAAGCCTTGCACGCAATCCGGTGATGTTCGTGGTGGCTGTGGTCTCCATGCTTACAACCGTTCTTCTGTTGAAGGATGTTGCGACCAGCGGAGCCGATATCGGCTTTTCGTTCCAGATCGTGCTGTGGCTCTGGTTCACGGTGCTGTTTGCCAATTTTGCCGAAGCTGTTGCCGAAGGTCGTGGCAAGGCACAGGCGGAATCCCTGCGCCGCACCCGCACGGAAACCCAAGCCAAACTGCTCCGTGATATAGGCCAGAAAGACTTTACGACCGTACCTGGCACAAGCCTCAAGGTGGGCGATGTGGTGATTGTTGAAGCAGGCGATATCATTCCATCCGACGGCGAAGTCATCGAAGGTGTGGCTTCCGTCAATGAAGCAGCCATCACAGGTGAATCCGCTCCGGTCATTCGTGAATCGGGCGGCGACCGCTCTGCTGTCACCGGCGGTACGCAGGTTCTGTCTGACTGGATCAAGGTCCGCATCACAGCGGCTCAGGGCTCGACTTTCATCGACAAGATGATCAGCCTTGTCGAAGGGGCTGAACGCCAGAAGACGCCAAATGAAATCGCGCTCAACATCCTGCTTGCAGGCATGACGCTGATCTTTGTTCTGGCTGTCGTGACAATTCCGAGCTTTGCCTCCTATGCGGGCGGCTATATTCCCGTCATCGTGCTGGTTGCTCTTTTCGTGACCCTGATCCCGACCACAATCGGCGCACTTTTGTCGGCAATCGGCATCGCCGGTATGGACCGTCTGGTGCGTTTCAATGTGCTTGCGATGTCTGGTCGTGCGGTGGAAGCTGCCGGTGATGTTGATACGCTTTTGCTCGACAAGACCGGCACAATCACGCTCGGCAATCGTCAGGCCACAGCCTTCATGCCGGTTAGCGGCTTGAATGAACTGGCCCTTGCCGATGCCGCACAATTGGCCTCGCTTGCCGACGAAACGCCCGAAGGCCGCTCCATCGTCGTTCTTGCCAAGGAAAAATACGACATGCGCGGCCGCGATATGCAGAACCTGAATGCGATCTTCGTGCCGTTCACGGCGCAAAGCCGGATGAGCGGTGTCGATGTTGACGGGTCGTCAATCCGCAAGGGCGCGGTTGATGCAGTGCTCAAACATGCAACATCGGATGAAAAGACCGTCCATGAACTGCAAGCCATTGCCGACACAATCGCCAAAACCGGCGGAACGCCTTTGGCAGTCAGCAAGGATGGACGCCTGCTTGGCGTCATTCACCTCAAGGATATCGTCAAGGGCGGCATCCGCGAGCGTTTCACTGAATTGCGCCGCATGGGTATCCGCACAGTGATGATTACTGGCGACAATCCGATGACGGCGGCGGCGATTGCTGCAGAAGCAGGCGTCGATGATTTTCTGGCGCAGGCAACGCCAGAAAACAAGCTTGAGCTTATCCGGCAGGAACAGGCCAAGGGCAAGCTTGTGGCCATGTGCGGCGACGGCACCAATGACGCGCCAGCCCTGGCGCAGGCCGATGTCGGCGTTGCCATGAATACGGGTACGGTTGCCGCACGCGAGGCCGGGAATATGGTCGATCTCGATAGCGATCCAACCAAGCTCATCGAGATTGTTGAGATCGGCAAGCAATTGCTGATGACGCGCGGCGCACTCACGACCTTCTCGATTGCCAATGACATTGCCAAGTATTTTGCGATCATTCCCGCGATGTTTCTCGCCTTTTATCCGCAGCTTGGCGCGCTCAACATCATGGGGCTTGCAACCCCACAAAGCGCGATCCTCTCGGCGATCATCTTCAACGCACTCATCATTGTCGCGCTGATCCCGCTTTCGCTGAAGGGCGTTGCTTATAAGCCTGTCGGTGCAGGCGCACTGCTGTCGCGCAATCTTCTGATCTACGGCCTCGGCGGCGTCATTGTTCCGTTCATCGGCATCAAGGTCATTGATATGGCCATCGTCGCCCTCGGCCTGGTTTAAGGAACAAGAAAATGTTGAAACAACTGCGTCCAGCACTCGTCATGATCGTTGCTCTTACTGTCATCACAGGGCTGATTTATCCGCTTGGCATGACCGGCCTTGCACAAGCCATCTTTCCGCAACAGGCCAATGGCAGCCTCATCGAAAAGGATGGCAAGGTGATCGGTTCTGAACTGATCGGCCAGAAATTTGCAGGCGACCGCTATTTCCATGGCCGCCCTTCTGCGACTGGCAAAGAAGGTTATGATGCTGCAAGCTCGGGTGGCTCCAATCTTGGGCCAACCAATCCGGCACTGATTGCACGCATCAAAGCCGATGCCGACGCATTGCGGCAGGGTACACCCAATGCCGAAGTGCCGATTGATCTCGTCACAACATCGGCAAGCGGGCTTGATCCGCATATCTCACCGCAAGCTGCTCTTTTTCAGGTGCCTCGCGTTGCCAAAGCGCGCGGGCTTGATGAAGCGAGCCTTCGCGGTATCGTCGAACAGCAGATCGAGCAGCGCGAGCTTGGTTTTCTTGGTGAGCCCGTGGTCAATGTGCTCAAGCTCAATCTTGTTCTGGACAGAACCGGGATTAACTAGAGTAGATCAAAGCATTTCCAGCAAAAGTGCATCGCGGTTTTGTGTTGGATAATGCGTGAAAACAAAGAAATAGAGCGGTTTCAACGATTCTGCTAAAAATGAAACCGCTCTACCGGCGGGCTTGCCCGCTGCCTTCTCATTTTGAGGAACGACGCTTGGTATCGGACGATCTTCGCCTTGGCGATATGAGGCCTTCCCCCGATGCGCTGCTTGAACAGGCAGAGCGCGAAACGCGCGGCCGTCTCAAGATATTTCTGGGAGCAGCACCCGGCGTCGGCAAGACCTATGAAATGCTGATGTCGGGACGTGCGCGCAAAGCGGACGGCATTGATGTGGTGATTGGCATTGTCGAGACGCATGGGCGACAGGAAACGGAAGCGCTTGTCGATGGACTTGAAATCATCGACCGCAAGCCGGTGTCCTATCATGGCCACCAGCTCGATGAGATGGACATCGATGCCATCCTCAAAAGACAGCCGCAACTGGTTCTGGTGGATGAGCTGGCCCACACCAATGCACCGGGCAGCCGTCATCCCAAGCGTTATCAGGATGTTGAGGAAATTCTGGCGCGTGGGATCGATGTTTATACCACGCTCAATATTCAGCATGTCGAAAGCCTCAATGATGTGGTGGCGCAGATTACCCGCATCCGCGTACGCGAAACCGTGCCCGACAGTATTATCGACCGGGCCGATGATATCGAGCTGATTGATCTCACACCGGACGATCTCATCAAGCGGCTTGATCAGGGCAAGATCTATCTGCCGAAAACCGCCAAGCGTGCGATCCGCAACTATTTTTCTCCCGGCAATCTGACTGCCCTGCGCGAACTTGCACTTCGCCGCACCGCACAGCGGGTTGACGAACAATTGCTGACCCATATGCGGGCACATGCCATTGAAGGGCCATGGGCTGCGGGTGATCGTGTTCTGGTTGCCATCGACCAGCGCACAAGCAGTGCTTCATTGGTGCGCTATGCGCGGCGGCTTGCCGATCGGATGCGGGCGCCCTGGGCTGCCATTCACATTGAAACGCCGCGTTCGGCTAATCTGTCCGATGAAGCAAAAGACCGGATTTCGGCAACCATGCGCCTGGCCGAACGGCTTGGCGGCGAAACCGTGATTATTCCCGGCCAGAATATTGCCGAAGATCTGGTGCGTTACGCCTCAACACATAATTACACGCATATCGTTGCCGGAAAATCGGCAAAGTCACGCTGGCGCGAGGCAATCGAAGGCTCTGTCGGGCATGATCTTATCCGCCATTCAGGCGCGATCGATGTTCATATCACCTCGACTGCCGACCGCGACAAGGCGGGGACGACGCGTGGTGTCAAAACCGCAAGTCAACCAAGCGCCTTCAACATCAAGCCTTATCTCGCCGCCTCACTGGTCACGGCCTGCGCGCTTGGTGTCGGGCTTCTGCTCGACCAGTTTTTGGATGTGCGAAGCATCGCTCTGGTTTTCGTTGTAGGCGTTCTTGGCGTTGCGGTCACGCTCGGTCTTTGGCCAGCGCTGTTCGTGTCGGTGTTAAGCGCTTTTGCCTATAACTTCTTCTTCCTCTCGCCGCTCTACACGCTGTCTATCGCAGACCCAGAAAGCGTGGTGGCGCTTTCGTTCTTTCTGCTTGTCAGCTTTGTCGCCAGTAATCTGGCAAGCCGCGTGCAGCGTCAGGCAGCAGCGGCACGACAGCGCGCAAATATGACTGAGGATCTTTATCTTTTCAGCAAGAAGCTGGCGGGAACAGGTTCGCTCGATGATGTGCTCTGGGCAACCGCCTTTCAGATCGCCTCCATGCTGAAAGTGCGCGTTGTCATCCTGCTTCCCGAAGGTGAAAGCATCGCGGTTCGCGCGGGCTACCCGCCCGATGACAGTCTTGTCGATGCCGATATTGCTGCAGCTCACTGGGCTTGGGAACATGAACTGCCAGCCGGTCGGGGTGCGGATACGCTGCCGGGCGCCAAGCGGCTTTATCTGCCGCTCAAGACGGCGCGCACGTCCGTCGGCGTGATCGGGCTCGATAATGATCGGCAGGGGCCAATCCTGACACCTCAACAGCAGAGACTTTTTGAAGCGCTCAGTGATCAGGCGGCCATTGCGATCGAGCGTGTGCAGCTTGTGGGCGATGTTGAACGCGCCAAGCTTGCAGCAGAGGCAGACAAGCTCCGCTCGGCGCTTCTCACCTCCATATCGCACGATCTTAAAACACCACTTGCGGGCATCATGGGGGCCGCCACCACATTGCGCGACTATTCCGTTTCGCTGCCCGAAAGCGACCGCACCGAATTGCTATCGACCATTGTCGAGCAATCCGAACGGCTGAACCGCTTCATCGCCAATCTGCTTGATATGACACGCATTGAATCAGGGGCCATGGAGCCCAATCTGTCGCTGCATTATCTCGGCGATATTGTGGGAGCAGCGCTGCATCGCGCCGTCAAAATTCTCACGCATCACAAGCTTCAGGTGGCGGTCGCAGCCGATCTTCCCATGCTGCGGCTTGATGCGGTCTTGTTTGAGCAGGTATTGTTCAATCTTCTCGATAATGCCGCAAAATATGCGCCGCAGGGATCAGAAATCGCGCTTGAAGCGCATGTCGAGCGTGGTCATGTGGTGCTTGAAATCAGCGATCATGGTCCCGGTATTCCCGATATCGATCTTGAACGGGTTTTCGATACATTCTATCGCGTTCGCAAGGGTGACCACGTACAGGCAGGAACGGGCTTAGGCCTTTCCATTGCCCGCGGCTTCACAGAAGCAATGGGCGGAACTATTCGGGCCGGAAACAGGGCTGAGGGTTCCGGCGCCCGTTTTACGATAACCATACCGCTGCCGCTTCAAGAGATAGACAGGAACTCATGAACGATCCAAAGCCGAAAATTCTGGTCGTCGATGACGAGCCACCCATTCGCAAATTGCTGCGGGTGGGGCTTACGACCGAAGGCTATACGATCATTGAAGCGGCCAATGCGCGCGAAGCAAACCTGTTGCTTGAGAGCGAAAAGCCCGATCTCGTTCTGCTTGACCTTGGCTTGCCCGATACGGACGGCCACGAACTTCTGCGTCTGTGGCGCGAACGGGGACAGACACTGCCAGTTCTCATCCTTTCAAGCCGTACCGATGAGGCTGGCATTGTGCGCGCACTTGAAACCGGTGCGGACGATTATGTAGCCAAGCCTTTTGGCATGAAGGAACTGGCTGCAAGAACGCGGGTGGCGCTGCGCCATAAACTGCACCAGCAAGGCGAGAAGCCGGTTTTTCAGAGCGATGGTTTATCGGTCGATCTGGTCAGGCGCATCGTGAAGCTTGATGAGGCGGAGATAAAGCTCTCGCCCAAGGAATATGAAATCCTGCGTCTGCTTGTTCAGCACGCCGGCAAGGTGCTGACGCATCAATATATTCTGAGCCATGTGTGGGGACCGGCGGCCGATGTGCAATATCTGCGCATCTATGTCCGCCAGCTGCGCCAGAAAATAGAGAAATCTCCCGATCAGCCGCATTATATTCTGACGGAAACAGGCGTCGGCTATCGCCTGCGCGAAGCCGACGCAATCACTGCATGATTAGGCCTGGATTTTCGATGCCTTGGACTTTTTAAGCGTCTTGCCGTGATTGGCAATCCAGTCCATTGCGGCCAGAAGCACGCCGGAAATCACGAAAACCAGATGAATGATGACCATCCATTTGATGTGATCGGCGGAGTATTTGGCGACGTCCATGAACACTTTGAGAAGATGAATACCGGAAATCGCCACGATGGAGGCGACGAGCTTGAGCTTCAGCGCCGAGAAATCGACTTCACCCTGCCAATCAGGACGATCCTTGTGATCGGCGAGATCCATGCGGCTGACGAAGTTTTCGTAGCCTGCAAAGATCACGATCATCAGAAGATTGGCAGCAAGGCTGAGATCGATCAGCGCCAGCACGCCCAAAACCGCATCATTGACCGTCATTGACGGGACGATCATGGCAAAGCGCCACAGCTCAACGATGAAAACCCAGACCAGAATGACCAGCGCCATAGCAAGGCCAATATACATGGGTGCCATCAGCCAGCGACTGGCGAAAAGGCTGCGTTCGATCAGTCGTTCCACGGCATACTCCTAAAGCGTGACATATTATATCTGGTCCATGCGACACGCCTTAAGTCTCTATTTTCAAGCATGTCATTATCCCAAAACCGGTTCCCACTTTTGGGTGACATGCTTTAGAATTGGCAGGAGACGCAATTATCACGCGGATGTGACCGCAGCAAGTCGGTTAACAAAGCTGCACACACCAGTTCAGAAATTGTGGCGACTGAAATTTCACCACTTCACATTCAAACCGATATTACCTTCCCAGATACGGCTGCGCTCACCACCAAGATTAGTGGTGTAATCGGCAGTCGCATAAAGGCTGGCCTTTTCGGTTATATCGAGGGTCAGCCCGCCGCCAACCTCCAGCGAAGTGCCTTTCAGGTCGGTAACAATCGGATCGGTCGCAAAGCGCACTGTCTGATCGGAGGAAAAATTCTGCCACAGATTGGCTTTCAGATATGGACGCAGCTTACCGATAGATGTGTCCTCGGCCCCTTGCAGTCGCATACCGATGCGCCCCGTCCAGGCATTATCGGAATCGAAGGAAATCGAAGAGTACCGGTCCGCCTGATCATCCAGCGAAAGGCTCTGCCAGATAAGCTGCGCCTGTGGCTCCAATGTCCAGCTTTCGCTTAGCGCAATCGGATAGCCGCCTTCCAGCGAAGCTGTAACACCATGGCCATCGACATCGATGCCCTGCCCTTCATTGGAATTGGCATCGCCGCCATACCATGTGCCCATCAGCACGGCATCGAGATACCAGCCTTGCGGGCCGATATGTGTCCAGTAGCCGCCGAAGCTGGTGCCGGTCACTTCAAGATCGCCGACGGCCAGATCATTCCAGCCCAAGGCCTGGCCCGTAATATCACCCGTTACCCGCGCATAGCCAAAGAAGAGGCCAAAGCGATCGGAATGGCCGCTCTCCGTTTCGCGGCCCCATAGGTCCTGACCTGCCTGAATGCCAAAGAGTCTGCCATCAAGGCCCGGCGCAACCGTGCCGCGCCACTTCATATCAATGTCCTGACCGAACAGACGAGCCCAGGTCGCAGGCAGATAGCCGCCGCTTTTCAGGAGTTCCTGCTCGCCACGACGCTCGTGGAATGTACCGAGCGTGGTCAATGCCAGATGATGCGCGACAGGTGGCAAAGCCGAATAGACCGGCACCTCGACACGATAAAGCGGGACGACATCGCCCTCGACGCGCGTGGCACCCGGTGATGGGGGAACAGCACCTTCAAAGCCTATCTGCGGGATTGCAGATTGTCCGCTGGAACTGGCGGGCGGATTGGCCGCTTCTGCGGCTGGTGGTGCAGGTGGCGCTTCAGGCTCAGGCGAATTTTCCGTCACAGGAGATGAGGTATCTTCCGGATCGGGATCGTTCGGATCGACCGGCAGGGTCGCCGGCGGCTGCTCCAAAGCTGGCGGCGGAGCCGTATTTTCCGGCGCTTCCGGTGTCAGATTCTGGTCGGGAACCACAGGCGCAGGCTGACTGCCGCTGACCAGCGTCGAACGTAGATACCAGTTTTCATTCGTATTGGCAGACACGCCGCCTCTGAAGAGGAAATACTCGTAAGCACCAGCTGCAACGCGGCCATTAAGCGCGAAGGCACCGTTTGCGGTCGTGGCACCGTTAAGCGCCTGCACAACCATAATGCCATCTGAAACGGTCGAAGCGCCCGTCCCGCCCACATTGTTGACGACAATACCGGTCGAGCCGGACGCATTTCCCGTATCGATGACCAGCTTGTCTGATGGTGAAGCATCCGCGCCAAGCACAGTATCGACGAAGAGAAGACCGTTCTGGCCTGTATAGTTGCCCTTGATCGTAAATGTGTCGCTCGTGCTTGAGCCACCATTGGTCAGATCGATACGACCGGCATTGACGACAGAAGCGAGCTGGCTGGCCGAAAAGGCATTGGTGCCACTTTGTGCCGAACCGCCATAGATGGTGCTGCTGGCATCGACATTCAGCGTTCCGGTGCCTGTCCCGGCGTCGCCAAGCGTCAGGGTCGTGTCAAAAGTCAGCCGCGTATCATTGGTGAGGTTGATCGTCTCCCAACTGTCAAAGCGGGCAACATTGCCGGTTTTGACATTGTTGAAAGTCAGTGCATCAACGCCCTCGCCGCCTGTCAGGCGCTTGGTCGCGCCGATATTGGCGTCTGTCAGATTGGTGAGCACCGCAGTATCGTTGTCGGCCCCCAGATCAATATTTCCATAGACGATCCCGCCGCCATTCCAGTTAAACTGATCATTGCCGAAGCTCATAAGAATATCGCCTGCAACGGTACCACCGGTAATCGTCACGCTATCGGTGCCGCCGCTGACGCTGATATTGCCGCCGATCATGCCATTGGAGAGGATGATCGTATCATCACCGAAACCGGCCACCAGATTGCGATCGATGGTGCCGCCGGACATATTGAAGTAATTGTTGTCGAGCTTCATGTTGACGCGACCGATACGGCCGCCGGTCATGACGGCGTAATCGCCATCGTCGAAGGCATCGACAATCCGGCCTCCCGACATGAAGAACGTATCAAGCGCATCACCCTGATTGAGTGATCCGATCTCGCCGCCCGTCATGCGGAAATCATCAATGCCGCTGCCCTGCTGGATATTGCCGGTGACGGTGCCGCCCGAAATGACGAATGCATCCGCTCCGTCACCCTGAACCACATTGCCTGCAATCGTGCCTGAATGAACTTCGATCCGGTCCGTGCCTGCGCCGAAGGTCACGTTGCCGTTGACTGTACCCGTTCCGCCTGCAGGCAACAGCAAAGTGTTATTGCCATTTATATCGGTCAGCCCGGTCGCAGATATGCCGCTATCGCAAATATAGGTATCGTCGCCAAGTGTGGGAGAAAATGAACAGGCCGCCAAGGCCGGGTCTGCTTTCAGTATAAAACTACTGATTGTAATAATGGCTGTACTTGAAAGAAACGTTACAAAGGCAGGACCAATTACGCGATGCTTCATTATCCCCTCCATTTTGCGGCCAGCGGCAGCAAAATAATAATGAGGTATTTTATATATTAGGCAAGGCGGTTATTTGAACATAATTAAGGAAATATTCTCTCTATAATTTGTTGCTATTTCAATATTTTAAGATAAATAGACGCAAATCACGCTGTTAAATCATATATATTTAGTAGTAAATGGAATAGGCAAAGTAAGACTGTTTATTCATCTATTCCGATGTCACAAAACTTGCATAACCATCGCCAAGAGTCTTGCTGATAAAGCGCGAATATTGGTCATAGGCCTGATCTGCGGCTGTAATCCGCCCAAAGACTGGCGTTTCAAAAACCTTCATCGGTATAAGCGCCAGAGGCACCGATACAGGTGTCAGTTGCGCGCCCTGCCCTGCCCGCAATGTCGTGAGAATGCCGTACATTTCACCTGCGATGCTTGGGCGCGACAGAACCGCCATCCGGTATTGGCCAGACGTATTGGTTACAAGATAAACATGGCCTGAGAGGTGCGGAACAGAAACACGTCCATGCTGCGAAAAAGACGTATCGGTGCGCTCGCGCTCTTCAAACTTCAGATGGGTATTTTCGGCATCCCAGCTGATATCTGTACAATAAGCGAAAATATCGGATTGATTGCCGAAGGAAGGACGAAGCGTGAGGAAGGTCCCTTCAAGCCATGAGACGGCAGCACGCGAATAAGCACCCAGTTCTTCTGCGGCATGTCCATGCGGTGCGGCTGGCTTTGGCTTCTCCGTTTCCAGCTGATCACGCAGTTCAAACCCCATGGCCTGCTCAAGCCGGATGATGGTGGCAAGCGTGAAAGGTCGATGTCCTGACAATGCTTTTTCAAGCGTCGATAGGCTGATGCGCGCCTCATCCGCCAGATGCTGACGGGAAATTCTGCGCCGCGCGATCTCCTCACGCACACGTTCAGCGACACGGCTATTCATCTGATCGGGCAAAACCGCATCTTGCTGAGACATGAGAACTTCCTGAATCCGTACTTCTCTTCACAATTCCACACATAAGCGGAACCGGCAAGGTGGCTTGCGGCAAAGTCCGGATAAAACTTGGGAAAGCTTACGCTGGCACTAAAACACCGCTCTGGCAAAAATTGTCTCCAGTTATCCGATAGATACAGGAGCGCATCATGTCGCCTGCCATCAGACACTCTCATCGCAGCGGAAGGGCAATCAGCCTCTCGCAGTTCTGCAAACTCATCTGGTTTGTGAACATGCTGATACTGCCAATCCTTGCCGTTGTTCTTTCGCTTCTCAACGTGGCTTCGGCCCGTGCTGAGACGCCGGCCTATCTGACGCCGAATGCAGTACAAAGCGGAAGCCTTCTGCTGCAAGGCAGCAAAGAAGGTCAATATGTCGAGGCTCCACGCATCAGCACTGACTACAATATCGATGTCAGCGGCCCAACCGCCCGCGCCCGCCTCAGCCAGATTTTTGAAAATCCGACCAATGGCTGGGTTGAAGGGCTCTATGTTTTCCCGCTGCCAGAAGACAGCGCGGTCTATTCCCTGAAAATGATCGTCGGCGACCGGGTTATCGTTGCCGACATCAAGGAAAAGCAGGCCGCCCGTGAAATCTACGAGAAAGCCAAGAGCGAAGGCAAGAAGGCTGCGCTCATCGAGCAGCAGCGGCCAAACATCTTCACCAATGCTGTCGCCAATCTGGGTCCGCACGAGAAAGTCGTCATCCAGATTGAATATCAGCAGGCTGTGCGTCTCAGCGACAATCGCTTTTCTCTGCGCCTGCCGCTTGTTGTTGCGCCGCGCTATAATCCTGAAAATAGCGATCCGATCGAACAAAGCGCCGATCTTTCCGGTGGTTGGGGACAGCCTAAAACGCGACCAGCGCCCGGCCCGGACAACAGCGCAATTGAAACACCGCTCATCATGCCCGGTGAGGAGCGCATCAATCCGGTAACGATCACGGTCGATCTCAAACCCGGTTTCCCCGCAACCGATATCAAGAGCCTTTATCATCCTGTGCGAATTGATCGACAGAACGAGCAGACAGCCAAAATCGTTCTCGATGGAAAAGCCACCGCGGATCGCGACTTCGTCCTCGAATGGCAAGCAGCCCAAACGGATATGCCGAATGTCGGGCTGTTTCGTGAACGGGTCGGCAATGAGGACTATCTGCTTGCATATGTGACCCCTCCGCTTGCCAAAACCAATGCAGCGCAATCGCGTGAGATCGTCTTCGTCATCGATAATTCAGGTTCGATGGGTGGCACATCGATGACACAGGCCAAAGCTAGTCTCGATTATGGCCTCTCGCATCTCAATCCCGGCGACCGTTTCAATGTCATTCGGTTCGACGACACGCTGACCAAATTCTTTGAGGATTCCGTCGATGCCACACAGCAGAATATCAATAATGCCCGCCAGTATGTTGCCAGCCTCGAAGCTGTCGGCGGAACAGAAATGCTGCCCGCACTGCACGCGGCTCTTGATGACAGCCACCAGAAAGATGGTTTGCGCCAGATCGTGTTCCTGACTGATGGCGAAATCAGCAACGAACAGCAGATGTTCGATGTCATCGCATCGCGCCGTGACCGCTCGCGCCTCTTCATGGTCGGCATCGGCTCAGCACCCAATACTTACCTGATGAGCAAGGCTTCGGAACTTGGTCGCGGCACCTTCACACATATCGGTTCTTCTGAAGAGCTGGAACAGCGTATGCGTGAACTCTTTGATAAGCTGCAGAATCCCGCTGTCACCGATCTAAAGGTCAATTTCTCACAGGAAGGCGCCAATCTGACACCCGGCATTCTACCGGATATCTATCATGGCGAACCGTTGGTGATTGCTGCCCGTACAAAAAATGCAACTGGCACCATTACAGTTCAAGGTACAGTTGGAAGCCGTCCCTGGACGATCACCCTGTCACTTGATGCAGCAAGCCCCGCGGAAGGCATTTCGAAAATTTGGGCTCGTCGCAAAATCGATGATGCGGAAGTGGACATGAAGCTCGGCAAGATTTCAGTCTTGGCAGCCGACACGCGTATCCTCAATCTGGCATTGGAACACCATCTGGTGACACGTCTCACAAGTCTTGTCGCTGTCGATCAGACGCCAGCACGTCCTGCAAACACACCCCTCACCCGTGCTGATATTCCTTTGGAACTTCCTGCCGGATGGGATTTCGAGACTTTGTTTGGCATTCGTGCAGAACGCAGCGTGCTTGACCATGCAGATGCCGGGCAGGACCAGATTAAGGTTCGCACTCAAGAGCGTGTCAATATGCCGAGCGTTCCGGCACCTGCAACGCCTCTGCCGCAAACCGCAACACCAGCAACACTTAATATGCTGCAAGGTCTGGGCGTTCTTTTCATCGGTTTCCTGATCTTCTGGTTCTCACGCCGCAGGGGGAATGCATGATGAGTATCGTTGTCGCTCAAAATACGAAGACAAAGGAGCGCGCCTTGTTGCGCTCCCCCCTCACCCTTCTGTCTGTTGCCGTGATGGCCTGTGGTCTTGTTCTTTTCGGCCAGGGTCTTTGGATTCACGCAAAAGCCTATGCAGCACAAATCCTTCTGGAGCGGGCTTTCACACAAGGCATCGCATCAGGTGATAAAGTCAAACCGTGGAGCTGGGCCGATACCTGGCCGGTAGCCCGTATCGAAGCGCCACGACTGGCTGCATCAGCAATTGCTCTTAATGGCGCAAGCGGACAGGCTCTCGCTTTTGGTCCCGGCCATTTACAGAACACACCAAAGGCCGGTGAAACCGGAACGGCCGTCTATGCAGCACATCGGGACACACATTTTGCTTTTCTCAAAGACGTCGAGAAAGGCGATCTTATTCGCATCACCCGGGATGACGGTAAGATATTCACTTATCGCGCCACTCAGATGACCGTCACCCGCTGGGATGAAGCCCAGATCGATATTCACGCTTCCGGCTCAAACCTGGTTCTAGCCACCTGTTATCCCTTTGATGCCGTTACACAAGGCCCACTTCGTTATCTCGTCTATGCCGAGTTGGTGGAGTAGCCTTGAGTGAAGAAAACTGCCTTAAGCCTTCAGAGCGTATGGAATTGAGTTTCCTGCGCTTTTTAGGTTTGATTTCGTCAAAAGCTTTGCACACGCCTGTCTTCGAATTGCCCGATCAACCCTCGTTTATGCCGCCATGACCCGTTTACGAAAGTTAACCCTTTGTTAAGTTTCAACGGACTGACTGTGCCTCATTCCTTCAAAAGCCTTGTTTCACGAGGTCATCAGGAGAGTTGTCTTTGCTGAATATGCAGGGCGCTGACCATGAGAGCTTTTACAGAAAACGCGTCTTCAGCAGCCTTTTCCGTAAGAATGCGAAGATAGCCACTTACAGAGCGAATATCGTTATAACGCTGGAGCAGATAGGCAATTGTGATAGCCGTATTCTGTCTTCCAAGCATCTTCAGAGACATCTCATAGAGTTTGGTATCGATACCGATAAAACCTCTTACTTTCTCTGCAGTTGCGATCAAATGTTCCCAATGGCTGATAGGAGTTGATGCGTAAGCACCAATCTCTGGACATGCTCTGAGAACCAGATCGAGAGAAATAGTGGTTTCGTGCGTTTCGTAAGCGCTGTTCGTCAGTGTTGTAATCGCGCTGTTGTTCGAATTTGCTACGTCGTTATCAAAATGGGAATCTGGTTTTGATTCATTAAGCTGCCGCTCATTTTGGGATTCATTGTCGCTCAGATTTTGAACTTTTTGATTATTATTCAAAGCCTTATCAACAGAAGCATGAATATCTTGCAATTTTGCGACCAATATAGCCAGTTCTTGCATCTCTGCACGACGTGGAATGCTGTCGACAACTGCACGGAACTCGACTTTCAGTTCATCCCAAGGACCAGGAAGCGATGCTTCGATTGCAAATTCGAGCAGCTTTGAAATGTCGCGGCGCAGCAAAGTGAGCTGTTCACGGATCTCACGCAGAGCAGCCTTTTCAGCTTTGACTTGTTCAGCTGCAGCTTCAAACTCAGACGCACGGATAAGAAGCGGCGCGAGAGAGAAACCAAATGCAACCTTTAACTCACCGCTTTTGCTGCGACGGGCATAGCGTTTGCCGTTCGGGCTGTCCTGACGGGTAATAATACCAGCTTCGACCAGCGCTGCGAGATGACGACGCAATGTTGCATCGGCCATACCATGCGCACGCAAGGCCAGCTGCTTGTTTGATGGAAACACGACCAGAGCGCCGGATTCGACCAGCGTATTTTCAGGATAGAATGACAGCAAGGCTGATAGTACAGCCAAAGAACGATCACTGATGCCAATGATATTCTTGCCTTCACACAGCCAACGATGAAGCTGCCACTTATCTGCGGCTGCTCCCTGAGGGATTTCTTTCGCTTTTTGATGCACTGCCAACAAGGCATGCGTCATCCGCTGACTGCCAAATGGCGTCAGGCCGAATTGAGACTCCATTTTCTTTCACCTTCCACAAGGCAAAAGAAATCCACCCGCCAAAATGACGCTAAATACACTTGACAGTGATTCGTGAATTTGCGATTCTCTAGCTGCTAAACCAATGAGAAGGGCTTCCACGCGGCGACGTTTGGGGGCCTTTTTCTTTTGCTGCTGTTTCCTCTTCGTCAAATAATGCAGATGACCACCACCTGCACTCTTCCACTTTTATACGTTACGCAGGACAGGCGAGGATAAGTTCCCTCACCCAGTACGCTTACTCACTTCTCGTCGTTGCTGAATGACGCATAAAGCGTATCCAGATTACGCGAAATCCATTCGGCAAAACGCGGTCCATTGGCTGCACCGAGCGCCAGGGTTGCTGTCTTGCCATTCTGTTTGATGGTTGCGCTGACGCTCTTGTCAGCGGCATTCCAGGTCGAACCAGTACGCGAAGCGGCCTTCGTAACCGGCTTCTTCTGGTTTGAACCTTTCAGGTAACCATAAAGCTGTTCAAAGCGCGCGCTGGACTGTGCTGCCTTGAATGCATCAGTATCCATCAGTTCGCGTGCAGCATCTGCCTTGCCAGGCATCTCAATCAGCTTGCGCAGTTCAAGCCAGCGATCACGACCAATGCCTTTTGCTGGTCCGATAGCCACGAGCATCTCTTCCGAGATAGCGCGAGGAATCGTCAACATCTTCGACAATGTCTGATAATCGATAGAAAGAGCGGCCTGAATGGCTTCGCGGCTATATTGCAGTTCCTCAAGCCGAGCGGCAAACAGAACACGCTCTATGAAGCTGAGATTGGCGCGCGCAGAGTTTTCCTGACCCTGGCTCAGAATATGCTCAAGATCAGCCAATGGCTTGATGACAGCCTTGACCTTGATGCCAAGCTCACGAGCAACCTTTGCACGACGATGGCCAAAGACGATCATATAGCGACCACTGTTCTCCGGGTGAGGGCGCACAAGAATAGGACTATCCTGTCCACGTTCGCGAACAGCTTCCAGCAGCTCGGCATATTCCTGATCATCCGCTTCAGGCAGGCGATCAGCGATGAAAGATGCATCAAGAACGGCAGGATCAAGTTCAACGATGGCTTCACCATCGAGCTTCTGAGAAGCCTGCTTGGCAAGTTCATCGATAGATGCAGACAAAGACTTTGCAGCACCAAAACGGCGCGAAACATTTTCGACCGGCGAAACGGATTTTTCTTCCGCTTCTTCGGTCTGCATTACGCTCTGAAAAATGTTCTTCCGTGCCATTCTCTTATCCTTAAACCAGTCATAAGCCTGATTTCATTCCATATTTTCCGAATTAGACTGCCGTCTAACGACCCCAGGCCTCATGAATAAGCCCACGAATTTCCGAATTAACCCCTTCCAAGGCTTCCATAGCGCGATCATAAGTTCCGCGGTTCATGGAAGAGCGTTCAACTTCATACAATGTCTGCTTGGTAAGACCCGCATCCGATATGGCGGTTGATTTCAGCATCTGATGCTTGAGCATATGAGATGCCAACATGCTTTGCATGAAGCCAACCATCTGCGCCTGAGGAACATCGGTCGGTTCGTAGCGCGTGATCAGATAGCGGAACCAATCGAGCTGAACTGCGCCACCAGCCTGACGAACTGTCTTGAGAATGTCGCCCAGCATAAGCAGGAACTGCGACATCGACATAAGATCGAGCATCTGCGGATGAACCGTGATGAGAACCGATGTGGCGGCCGAGAGAGCGGTCAGCGTCAGATAGCCAAGCTGCGGCGGGCAATCAATGACGACAACATCATAATCGGCATCCACCTCAGCAAGAGCAACCGCAATGCGGTTCCAGAAGGTTTTGCCTTCGCCACCATTCTGCATTGCAAGCGGTGTGTCATATTCATATTCCTGCAGCTCCAGCATTGCAGGGATGATGTCGAGACCAGGGAAATTGGTCTTGCGAATGATTTCACGGATCGACTTGCGTTGTTCGTCATAGCGAACAGCTTCATAGAGCGATGGAAATTCATCAAGCTCAGGCTGAATACCGTGCAGAGCTGACAGTGACGCCTGAGGATCAAGATCAATGGCAAGCAAGCGATGGCCGGTGAGGGCGAGATGCTGCGCCAAATGTGCGGCAGTCGTTGTCTTGCCGGAACCGCCTTTGAAATTCACAACGCCGATAACCTGTAATTTATCATTGCCGCGGCGATGTGGAACATAGCGCTTCACTTCAGCACGACCGTTCTGATCGAGCCACTGGCGCAGTTCCTGCAGCTGCTCGATTGTATAAGCGCGACGTCCACCTGAAAGGATGATCGGCTCAACGCCCTTACCTTCCAGATGAAGTTTCTTGAGATTGCTCGGAGATACACCAAGGAAGTAAGCAGCTTCGGCCATGGAAAACTGACGCAAGTTCTTGCGCGCATCTGGCGGGAAGTTTTCATGACGCAGCAGATTGAGCTTGCGCGAGATCTCTCGCCCTTGCGTCAATATCATGTCGTCGAACGACACTTGCTCTGCTTTATTTGCGATATTCATAGACTTGGGATCCCTAGTGACGGCACTGGAACTAATACCGTCTAAATACCGTCATTATGTCCGATTCTTATTTTGCTGCAAGGGGCGTATATTAACAAATGGTTAGCGCCCCAGGTTTGCCTGTCCGGAATCATAGTCCAGACGAATCGAAAACATCCTATCTGCCTGAATATAAAGAGAATTAAGGATAATAGACGGCAGTCTATTCAGGCTTGTGGTCTGAAATTATGAGATTCCCTCTCGCATTCAAGCAAGATTGCTGAAGAGAGTAACAATACTTGTGGGAGAATCGGTCTTCTATCTCCCTGGCAGTAAAACCTCATGTTGGCTGATCCGGTGTGCTGGTCGCTCGCGTGTCGGAGAATGGGGTAGATTCACAAAGCTGGCCGACAGACATCATTGATTTGGCAGAATAAGGACACTGCGCAGTCAGAGTTTCTTGAACGACTGGTTCCGCTCTCAAGCTGCGCCGAGATCAGGTGTCTCTCATATCTGCAATTACTTCTGAAAGCTCAGCTTTAAAAGCGAGTGCTGTGCCTTGCCGACGGTTAGGAGCGGGGCAGACTTAATCTTGAGACGTTATGTGGCAAGCAAACGTGTTGTGTGCCCGGCAAACATTGAGGTGCTGGCTCTATTTCTACAGGATGGCTCGGGGAGAGGCTGAAGGCAGAGGTAGTCAGACATGAAACGACTGCCTGATGATTCAGCGGTTGAAATCGGGATTGAGCGCTTTTCTGCGGTTAGACGTAGACATTCTTAACCAAATCGCCCTATAGTACCTGACAGTGAGGACGAGCTGATTCAGATACTCCATCACTCATCCGGAAGAGGAAAAAGACCTCTCCAGCGACCATCAGAGTCGCTAAACAATAGTCTCTTTTAGGTTTATTAAATCGACATAGTGCCATCTTTTTCAAAGAGATAGAGCGCTGGTCAAATGTTCCGTTTCGTAGGCGTAACGGAACCAAAAACCGTATCCTGGCCTTTGCAAAAGCTGCCGTCTTCCCGCTTACCGCAAGCTTGGGTAAGTGCTGATGAGATATAACCTTGGCCGTTGGGTTCACCATAATTCATATAGGGGCTGGACGCGGGCAAAGTGATTGTATTGATAAACTGTTCTGCGAATTCAGTTCTGATTACAGCTTAGGAGACGAAAACATGTATTTCCGATTGGCGAGCTTAATGACTGCCGGTTTGATTTTCTTGACTGCGCCAGTGGCTGCCGAAACAATAAATGTGCGCGATATCACTGATGCAAAAGAGATATCAGAACGCAGCGATGAATTTGCGAAAGATCTGACTCAGCTGGGTATTGCCGCAAAGCTGAAATGCGATCTCTTAATCGGAACGCAGAACGATAACGGAAATGAAAGCTTCGGTGGTATTTGCGATATGACGCTTGCAGGTAAAAAGCCGACCTCAATCATGCTGTGCAACGATACGATGATTGGCAAGCTCACCGTCAAAGCTTTCGGCTTCAGTGAGAACAAGAACGAGCTCACAGCATTCACCAATATGAACTGCCAGCCAGGCGGCTAACGCTGCCTGCGATATCGGCGCGAGCAACAGGCTCGCTGAAAAATGGGAACCGCCTTCGCGGAGAAATCAGTCCACTGGACTGATTTCTTAATCCCGCTACGATCCGATAACGACATGCACAAGAACAAAGAGATAGAGCGAGCGCAGCGGATACAATCAATCGCAACACGCTCTCGTGTTCCGGATCAGCGTTTCAGATTGTGAAACGTCACCTATCCGGCCAAGCGGCTGCGAAAATTTTCGCTGAATTGCTGATTTTCGTTTTTACTTTGAAAGCTTTTGATAGCGCTTGATAAGGCGATCGCGCTTGAGTTTTGAAAGGCGCTGAAGCCAGAAAATGCCGTCGAGCTGGTCAATCTCATGTTGATGGCACACAGAGAGTAAGCCATCTGATTCTTCAGTCAGCTCCGTGCCATCGATATCCTGATAATGCAGATGAATGCGGGCATGTCTTTCAACATCGTCCACCACACCTGGCATGGAGACACTCCCTTCCTGATGACGGATTTTCTCATCGGAAGCCCAGGTGATTTCGGGATTGATATAGGTCTTGGCGCTGCCGGGGCCGGAAAGCTCAAGCACCACAACACGCGTCAGAACGCCGATATGCGGAGCTGTGATGCCGATGCCGGGTGCTGCGCGCAGCGTGTCGAGCAGATCCTGTGCGAGAAGACGCAGATCATTATCAAAGACGGTGACAGGTGCTGCTGCTGCACGCAAAGCTGCATCCGGAAATTTGACGATCTCTCTAACGGTCATTCTGCTTCTCTGCTCTTCGCTGTCTGCCGACTATGGAGCTGAGCAATGTCTTTATTTTGCAGAATGCGCAAGCGGGCACTGCAATATGCAGTGCCCGCCAGTGATTCAGAACGAGACTTACTTGGCGTTTAGGAAATCTGCGACTTCGAGCAGGATAAACTCGTTATTGGCAGCTTCGCCGATCTGGCGACCGCCCGAGAATGGCAGGTTATTGTCATTGGCGATCAGGATATGCGTATCGTCAACGCGCATCACGTCTTCAATGGTGAAGAACGGGAAGGTAAACTTGCCCTTGAGGTCGCGTGCTGCTGCGGTCTTCAGGATTGCCTTGTTGTCAGGGTCCTGAATGTCCATCAGATTGATATGACCGATACGATGGATGTAGCCGTCTGCGTCGATCTTCGATGTATCGACGAGAACGATGTTCTTGACCTTGGCTGGCAGCGGGTAGCAGGCCGAAAGATCGTCGGTCTTGCATTCAAGGCTTGGATCGCCTTCGCCATTGTCACGCTCGATGACCAGCGCACGGGTGTCGTCGATAAAGTTGAAATCGCCGATAGCGGTTGCGCCTTCAGCCAAACGGAAACGGTAGCTATTACCGGTCCATTCGCCCTTGCCGGTGTCGAAAGTGATGACGCGCAGGAAATCGCCTTCCGGCTTGCCGCTGTCGTCAAAAAGCGGCTTTTCAAGCATGGCCCAGAGCTGGTTGGTCTTTGGCTGCAATGCCATGCCTTCATAACCGCCCGAACGCTGAACGCGATAATCCTTGCCGGCAACGGCTGGCACGACGATGCCCGGTGTATCCGGTCCTGTCAGCTGCTTACCATCGAGCATGGTTGGATAGACGGCCTTCACGCGACCATCGAGACCAGCGCGAATGATGTAAGGGCCAAACTCATCACCAATCCAGATCTCGTCATTGAGATACTGAATGCTTTCCGGGTCAAAATCCGCACCCGTCAGGTAACGGCCATCGGTGCCTTCATAAGCGATGCGGAACGGCACTTTCTTGTCGGGATCGCGCAGAAATACCGATTCCACGCGCTCAACCTTGCCGGTTTCAAAATCAGGCTTCATGCGGTGGAAGAACAGCAGTGCATCCGGGCTGTTGGCCTTGGTGCCAAAACCGTTGTCGGTCAGTGTGAAAATGCTGCCATCGGCTGCGCGGTTCATTGCGAAACCTGACATGCCCTGTACCGGCTGGCCGATGAAGGGAAGCGAGATGCCAGTGGTGTGGCTGCCATAGGCCTTGCCGACATCGCCCATGACGCTCATTGGCTTGTCATTGCGTGCCTTGCCGGTGAATTTGCCGGAAACCCAGGCGTCGCGGGGTGCATCGGCAGGTGGTGTTATCAGCGTCAAAGCTGGCAGATAGGCGTGACCTGCCAGTTTAGCGGTGAATGTCTCTTCAGCCATGGCCGAAGACGTCATAGTAATCGTGGCAATGGAAGCGAGAAGATAACCAAGGCGCATAAGGGACCCCCTAAATTGCGAAAACAAACGCAATGGTCCTTAAAGGGGCCCTGTGACGGGTGATTATCATCACGATTAAGGTTTGATGACAGCTGCTATGGAAGCTTGATGACGACGAACTGGGTAAACTGGTCGGCATTGAAATTATTGTCGGACGCGATCACCAGCGTTTTCACACCATCGATTTCCGGACCCCATGCGATGGATTCGATATTGTCGATATCGAGGCCGAACGTTCCTTCATCAAGACGCAGCAAGAGTTCTTTCTTCAACGGTGTGGCTGCGATCCCCTCAAGCGATGATTTGCCGTTTACATCAGTCGCACCTTCGAAGGATGCGCGATAAATGCTGATGCGGTTGCCCACACCGTGAGCGTAGCTTCGCTCCACAGTGAGAAGATTCGGCCCATCCGTCATGAACTCGCTTAATCCATTGTCGTTCCAGAAAGGCGGTAGCGTTGCCTTTGCGAAAACCGGATCAGTTTCATAGACATGCTCTGCGGTTGCTTCGCCCGATGCGATATCGAAGGAGATGATGCGCGACTTGCTACCTTTATCAAGCGTGGCAATCTCACCATCCTGAGCCAGAGCATTTTCAGTGCCTGCAAGCAGCGTCTTGCCGTCGGCTGTGATGGCGAGACTTTCAAAAGCCAGGTTGTTTCGCGTGCCGCGCGTTTTATTCTCATCTGGCAAATAGGCTTCCGGCAGTTTGAATTCACGAACAAAGCTTCCATCGAGCTTCATTTCACGAACAGAAGGCTTGCCTTTGCGGTCGCCTTCGCTGGACCAGTAAAGCGTCTGGCTTTCAGGGTTGAAGCGAATGCTTTCCGCATCGACATCCTTGATTGCAAAAGGCTTTCCCTCGGCATCAAGCAGGGTGTTGGTTTCCAGAATATCCAGCCCGTGAATGCCGGATGCGTCGATATCAAGTTTAAGCTTGTAGAAACGGGCAGGTGCCTTCTCTGAACGGTCATCGGAAATCGCATAATAGACATTCTGGGCCGGATCGTAATCAAGGCCGGAAATGCCGCCAAACTCAACGCCATTGAGTTTCAGGCCGGTAGGCAGAACAAACTCGCCGACCAAAGCGGGCACTTTTTCTTGCGCAAAGACAGGCAGGGCTGTGCTGAGCAGAAGTGCGGTCAATGGAATGATCGAGAGCGTTTTGCGTATCATAGGTCACCTGTCTGATTGATCCGCAGACAATTAGCCCAAGTTTTTTACACCTGCATGAATACCAGATATTTTGAAAATTATTATTTATAAACAATGAGATGGATCAAATAAGTTACTCTTGTGAGCCGCAAACTCTTTGTTCAAAAGGGGAATTGCCCTCTGGATAGCCGGCAAAGCAAGTTTTACCAATTAATCGGCAAACTGTTATACCAGTGTCATCTAGCTTTCTTATCTGACCCTCACACGCATTACACAGTGGGGATTTCTGATATGCGCAAACTGCTTCTTGCTCTCGCCTCAGCAACCATGCTGACGACTGCGGCTGGTGCTGCAACCGTCTATCCGATTGACCGGGCGACAATCCTTGTCAATTCGCCATTCGATTTCAAGGTTGAGTTCGATAAGGTCGTTAAGCCAGAGGACGTGAAAGTTACCGTCAATGGCCAGGACTATGAAGCTGTATTTGGCAGCAAAGCCGAGTTTACCGCTGAAGAAAAGGGCGCAGAAGACAAGGTTCTGGGCTCTGCTCTTATTCTGCGCGGCCTGAAAATTGGCAAGGCTGGCGATTACAAGGTTGAAGTTTCTGCTGGCGACGAAACCAAGTCGGTCAATTGGGATGTCTATGCGACCGGCAATGAAGCCAAAGCCAAGAACATCATCTTCCTGATCGCTGACGGTCTGTCGGTCGCGCACCGCACCGGCGCACGCATCATGTCGAAGGGCATGACTGAGGGTAAGGCCAATGGCCGCCTCAACATGGATGATATTCCACCTGTTGCTTTTATCGGCACTTCGTCGACCCATTCGATTGCGACCGACAGTGCCAACACCATGTCGGCTTACATGACGGGCCATAAGTCACGCGTGAATGCACTTGGCGTTTATGCCGACCGTACACCTGACAGCCAGGACGACCCGAAGGTTGAAACCATTGCAGAAGCAATGCGTCGTGAAACCAAGAAGTCCATCGGCATTGTTTCGACATCCGAACTTCAGGACGCGACACCAGCCGCGCTGGTCGCACATACGCGCAAACGTTCCGACAAGGCTGATATTGTCGGCATGATGTATGACGTGAAGCCTGACGTTATTCTTGGTGGCGGTTCTGCTTACTTCCTCGCCAAGGACGTTCCGGGTTCCAAGCGCAAGGACGACAAGGATTATATCCAGCTGTTCAAGGATGCCGGATATGCGCTGGTCACAAGCAAGGACGAGCTTGCTGCATCGGGTGAGTCCAATCAGGACAAGCTGCTCGGTCTTTTCCATACCGGCAACCTCGATGTGACGCTTGATCGTGAGTTCCTCAAGAAAGGCACGGTTGACAAGTTCCCGAACCAGCCGGGTCTGGTGGAAATGACCAAGACTGCTCTCGAAAAGCTCTCCAAGAATCCGGAAGGCTTCTTCCTGATGGTTGAAGGCGCATCGGTTGATAAGATGAGCCATCCGCTTGATTGGGATCGCGCGCTGGTCGAAACCATCGAGTTCGACAAGGCCGTTGGCGTTGCCCGCGAATTTGCCGAAAAGAACCCGGACACGATGATTATCGTCACCGGCGATCATACCCATGGCGTTGCCATCATTGGTACAGTCGATGATGAAAAGCCGGGCGATGAAATGCGCGAAAAGGTTGGCACTTACGATGCCGCCGGGTTCCCGAATTACGAAGACACCAATGGCGACGGTTATCCGGATCGCATCGATGTTTCGCGTCGTCTGTTCCTCGCCGCCAATAACGGCCCGGATCATTACGAAACCTTCCGTCCAAAGATGGATGGCGCCTTTGTGCCAGCCGTTAAGAACGAGAAGGGCGAATATGTAGCCAATGAGGCTTACAAGGATGTTCCGGGCGCAGTCTTCGTGCAGGGCAACATCCCTAAGGAAGATGACACCGGCGTTCACGCGGTCGATGACGTTGTTCTTCAGGCAACGGGTCCAGGTTCCGAGGGTCTGCGCGGCTATATGGAACAGAGCGATGTTTACCGTGTGCTTGCTGACACCTTTGCGCTCGGCAAGGCCAAGTCTGAGTAATCTTCGTTTGATCAAGGACAGGCGGGTTTTCCGCCTGTCCACTTCTCTTCAGGAGGGTAAGATGCGCACAGGACCGCATTTCAATCGCAGGCAACTCATGCTTGGTGCATTGGCAACTGCGCCTTTGATGTGCATTGCAAACAGGGCACAAGCCGCAGAGCAGCTTGGCTTTGACAATCTGTATAAAAGTTTTGGCGTGCTGGGTCTGGAGTTTTCCGATCAGGTCAAAAATGCTTCCGGCAAGGAAGTGGCAATCAGCGGGTTCATGGCACCGCCACTCAAGGCTGAAGCCAATTTCTTCGTTCTGACTGAAATTCCGATGTCGATCTGCCCATTCTGTTCCTCGGATTCCGATTGGCCCGACAATATCATGGTCGTTTATCTGGCATCCAAACAGACATTCGTGCAGTTCAATGCGCCAATTCTGACGCGCGGCACGCTGGAATATGGTTCATGGACAGACCCTGAAACGGGCTTCGTCAGTCAGCTTCGTCTGCGTGATGCTTCTTTCAAAACGGTCTGATGATGATGCTTGCCAAGCCATCGGGCCTGTCGCTCGATATTGCCGATCTGGAAGTGCGCTTTCCGGGGTTGGCTCTCCCTGTGCTTTCCATTGAAAAGTTTAATCTGGTTGCTGGTGGTCATCTGGCAATTACCGGTGCCTCCGGCTCGGGGAAAAGCACGCTGGTCAACGCCATAACGGGTCTCGAACCTGTGAAAGCCGGCAAAGTAGTTTGGGGCGAAACGGCAATCAGCAGCCTGTCTTCTTTCAGGCGCGATGCGTTTCGTGCGCGCAACATCGGTCTGGTGATGCAGGATTTTCACTTGTTTCCCGGCCTTTCCGCACTGTCAAATGTGCTATTGCCGCTCAAATTGAGTTTTGGGGTGAAGGCTGATGATCGCGTACGCGCGCTTCAATTGCTTCAAACAGTCGGAATAACCCGCCCGGACCAACATATCGAAACGCTGTCGCGCGGCGAGATGCAGCGCGTTGCTATCGCGCGTGCGCTTCTTTCTAAGCCCGGCGTGATCGTGGCCGATGAACCGACTGCAAGCCTTGATCAGAAAACCGGTGCCGATGTTGCCGAGCTTCTGGTGCGGCTTGCGACCGAAGAAAAGGCGACATTGGTGGTCGTCACGCATGATCCGCAGCTGATGCAATATCTGCAGCGCCGCATTCGCCTTGAAGGCGGAAGGATTGCAAGCGACAGCGCGGAGATGGAATTGTCATGATCGCATTCATTCTTGCCGATCTGCGCCGTTTCTGGAGTGGTGCCGTCGCCATCATCGTTCTGCTGGCTTTGTCAGTTGCATTAAGTTCAGTCGTAACCTTGCAGGAACGGGCTGTGCGGCTTGGGACGGCGCGGGCATCTGACAAGTTTGACCTTGTGATCGGTGCTGCAGGAAGTGACACGCAGCTCACACTTTCGTCGGTCTTTTTGCAGCCGTCGCCTCTGCCGCTCATGTCGGGTGCGATGCTTGGCAAACTTGCCAATGACAAGCGCGTGGCCTTCGCAGCACCCATAGGCTTTGGCGACAGCGCGATGGGCTTTCCCATTGTCGGCACGACAACCGAGCTTGTTACCGCCCTGTCACCGCAGCTTGCCGAAGGCACGATGTTCGCACGTCTGGGCGAGGCAATTATCGGTTCGGCAGTCGATCTAGCTGTCGGTGCTAAAGTCAATCCAATGCACGGCACTGTTGAGACCGGAGGACATGCACATACCGAGGTCAGCTATCATGTAGCTGGCAAAATGGCCCCGACCGGCACTGCATGGGATCGGTCCATTCTGGTTCCCATTCGCACTGTCTGGCAGCTGCATGGCATGGAGACTCATGAAGAACACGAGCATGACGACCATGCTGAAAAGCCGGGTAACGGATTTGGTGTGCTTACCAATGAAAAGCCGCATAACCATGATCACGAAATCGACGTCAATGCGCCGCTCGACGAGACTTTCGATGCCGATAGCCCCGGTGTTCCCGCTATTCTTGTAAAACCAAAGACGATTGCGGATGCCTATCGGCTACGGCAGGAATATCGCTCTGATCGCACATTGGCGATCTTCCCGGCAGAGGTTCTCACAAGGCTCTATTCAACATTGGGAGATGCCCGCAGCCTGCTGCTTGGTATCGCCATCGGTACGCAGGTGATTGTGGTCTTCGCCTTGTTGTTGGTTGCCGTCATGCATATCGGCGCGCGCAAACGTCAGATCGGTGCGCTGCGGGCGCTTGGTGCGCCGGTTCGCTCCATCATGGCGATTGTCTGGGGCGAATTGTTTTTCCTGCTGCTGCTTGGAATCTTTCTTGGGCTGGCAATCGGCTATGCGGCAGCGCGGGCCATCACATCATGGCTCACCGCAACAACAGCAGTCAGGATGCCGGTGGAATTTGCGATGAGCGATGTCTGGCTTGCTATTGGCTTTATTGCTGTTGCAGCGGTGGTTTCACTGGTTCCGGCGTTGATGACGCTGCGCATGAGCCCGGCATCTGCTTTGCGTTCATGATCTAAAAAAGTGGTCGCAGCAACATTTCCAACCCAAGCAGCAGCAGACAGATCAGAAAGCCGCGTCTGAACATGACGGGACTGATTTTCCTGCGAATGACTTGTCCGGCCCACATTCCAGCGAGTGCCGGAACAATTGCCATGGTGGAGATTGCGAGTTGATCAAAAACCAGCGCTCCTTGAACCCCGAGCCCTAAAGCCAAAGCGATTGTCGATATGGTGAAGGACAGGCCGAGCGCTTGAACGAGTTCGTCTTTTTCAAGTCCAAGTGCTTGCAGATAAGGCACTGCCGGAATCACAAACACGCCGGTCGCTCCCGCAATAAAGCCTGTGATCGCGCCCACGACCGGTGACAACCAGGTCTCAAGCTTCTGAGGGACCTTGAAGGGATGTGCCAGCAGTGTGAAAGCTGCATAGAGGCTGAGACAGGCACCCAATGTACCGGTCGTGATAGTGGTATCCCCCTTCGTCAGCCAGGAAACACCGAGCATTGTGCCGACAATGATTGCGAGCATCATCGGCAATAACCGTTTGACCAGCGCGACCGAATTTGGTCCGGCAATCATCTGCCAGACATTGGTCGTGAAAGACGGCACCAGCAGCAGGCTTGCCGCTGCCAGCGGTGAGATGAGGCTGCCTAGCACGCCCATTGCCAGTGTCGGCAAGCCCATGCCGGTGATGCCTTTGACAATACCGGCAGCAAAGAACGTGGCCGCAATCGTCAATATCAGTGTCGTTGATAAATCAAACATGGCTTTGCATGGACCATCTCAGGCACTGGAACAATGTGGAAGTTCCGCAACATGGCTTCGGCTGGTCCGAAGCCTAATTATGCGATAGTCTTGCCTTATGCGCTTTGACCTGACTGATCTTCGTTTGTTTCTTGCTGTGGTAGATGCTGGAAGTATCACCCATGGTGCCGCCGATGTTGGCCTTTCGCTGGCGGCGGCCAGTGAGAGGCTGCGTGATATGGAAACGCTCAGCGAAGTGATGTTGCTTGAACGTGGACGACGCGGCATCACGACGACCGAAGCTGGCGATGCGCTGGTCCATCATGCGCGCGCGATCCTGCATCAGATCGCGCAGATGCGGGGCGAGCTTGGCGAATATGCAAAAGGCCTGCGCGGGAAAATCCGCGTTCTGGCCAACACTGCTGCGATGACGGAGTTTCTTCCGGCGCGGCTTGCTCCCTGGCTCGCACGCAACCCTCAGGCCGATATCGACCTGAAAGAGCGCCAGAGCATTCAAATTGCCAGAAGTATCGCCGGAGGTTTTGCTGAAATCGGTATTCTGTCCGATGCGGTCGATACCAGCGGATTGCATCTGCAACCCTTTGCCATTGATCGGCTGGTGCTGGTCAGCGCGCGGGATCATCCGCTTGCCCTACGCAACAGCGTCCGGCTCGAAGAATTGCTTGACCAGCACTTTATCGCGCTCGGTACAGGCGCATTACAGGATCACATCGATGCACAGGCTCTGAAAATCGGCCTGCGGCTTAAAACGCGTATCAGGTTGCGGACCTTTGAGGGTATCTGCCGGATGGCGGGCGAAGGCGTGGGCGTTGCCATCATACCGGAAACGGCGGCGCGGCGTTTCCGGCGATCTTCTTCGATAGCGATCATCAAGCTCTCCGACAGTTGGGCAACACGCCAGCTGGCAGTCTGTGTGCGAGATGAAACGACGTTAACGCCTCTGGCAAGGAGCCTGTTTGCACATCTGACCTCAGACGAGCGACAGGCCTGATGTTTTCTGCGAAACAACCGGACTTGGGGCTGTAATCAGCCGCTTGCCGGTGTCTGCGCTGAAAAAATGCAGCTTATCGGTGGCTGCCGTCAATTGCATATGATCGCTGATCGGGATGTGAGGCGGAAAGGCTGCAGTTATCCGCTGCTCGCCAACCATACCATGAACGAGGCGCTGGGCGCCGAGTTCTTCGACATGATCGAGTGTGAAACTAAGTGCATTCACACCGTTCTGCGCCAGAACGAGATCCTCCGGTCTGATCCCCACCGTGAGCGGACCGGATGAGGGAAGACCGCCTGAAAGCTGCAATGTAGCGTCATCGATCATCAGACGGCTGCCGTCGAGCCGGGCATTAAGGAGGTTCATAGCTGGTGAGCCGATAAAGCTCGCGACAAAAGTCGAGGCCGGATTGTGATAAACCTCAAGCGGGGTTCCGATCTGCTCGATACTGCCCTTGTTCAAAACGACAAGACGATGCGCGAGGGTCATGGCTTCGAGCTGGTCATGCGTTACATAGAGCGAGGTTGTGCCCAGCCGCCTTTGCAATCGCTTGATTTCGCCGCGCATGGTAACGCGCAATTTGGCATCGAGATTGGATAGTGGTTCGTCAAAAAGGAAGACGGAAGGCTTGCGCACGATTGCGCGCCCCATGGCAACGCGCTGGCGCTGACCACCCGACAATGCTTTCGGTTTGCGATCAAGAAACTGTTCGATCTCCAGCATACGGGCGGCTTCCGCCACGCGTGTTTCGATTTCGGCCTTGGGTGTTTTGCGGTTGCGCAGGCCATAAGCCATATTGTTATAGACGCTCATATGTGGATAGAGCGCATAGTTCTGGAACACCATCGCGATGTCACGATCAGCAGGTTCAACCTCGTTGACGATGCGTCCGCCAATGCTGACTTCACCGCCCGAAATCTCTTCAAGACCGGCAACCATACGCAGCAGCGTTGATTTTCCGCAGCCTGACGGACCCACCAGAACGATAAATTCACCTGCACGGATATCGATGGATACGCCTTTCACGGCTTCCACTCCACCAGCATAGACCTTCTTGAGGTCCTTCATGATGATACCGGCCATTTTTCTCCATTTCCGCAAAGCGAAATGTCATGCGCTTTGCATCTTCAAATTTGAGATTTCAACACAGGACCAAAGCGCTTAATACTTTTCCTGATCCCGCTGTTCCAGCCAATCGGCGGTTGCTTTGCTGGCATTGCGCGCGGCATCTTCAATCGCTGTTCCCGCAAGCAGCGCGGATACGAGATTGGCGCTGAAATGGTCGCCCGCGCCGATCGTGTTTTTGACAACCGCACGTTTCATGGGGGTGACATTCCTTATTTGCTCGCCATCATGAATGGTGATGGCGCGCGCACCGTCGGTCATCACGAGATGCTTCAGGCGGGAACCGCAGAAATGCTGTGCTTTGCGCCAGAGCGCATTGTCATCCAACTCCGGAAAATCGCCTTTTGAGCCGATCATGAGATCCGCTGGTCGCGGCACGGAGGTCTCAGACAAGGGAAACTGAGACGCCACCAAACTGATTGAATCGAGCGCTTTAAGGATCGTCGCATCTGGGTTGAAGCAATTGATATAGGCAGCATCTGCTTTGACATCGCCATCAAGCCGGAACAATCGCATCGGTCCCTGGCTCGGTGTTAAAATCGTGCGTTCGCCTGAAGGCTCAAGCAGAATATCGGTGATATGAGTGCCGCTATCTCGCTTGCAAACATGCTGCATGTCGAAGCCGAGTTCTGAGAGCTCAGAGCGGGCTGTATCACCAAGCGCATCATTGCCAAGCGAGCTGACCAGCGCTACCTCATGCCCCAGTGCCAGAAATGGTGAGCCGGTGAAATACCCACCGCCACCGAGCCTTGTCTCACGCTTTCCCCACGAAACGCGGGAGCCGGATTTGAGTGGCCCGTCCAGCTCCCAGATCCGATCATGGTTGAGATGTGCGATTACCAGAACACGCGCCATTATTTCTCTCCTGTGCCGGCAGAGAATGCTTCAACGATGTAACGTTGCGCGAGAAGAAACATGCCGAGTACGGGCAATACGGAGAGAAGACAGGTCGCCATCAGTGGTCCCCATGGGGTTTCAGCGCCGTCCACATCAGCAAACATGGCAATGCCCGTGGTGAGTGTCTTTCGGCCGGTGTCTTCGAGGACGAGTTGCCCCCAAAGGTAGATGTTCCACGCGCCCATGAAAGAAATCACGGAAAGAGCTGCAATGGCTGGCAGCACGTTGGGTATGGCCACATCCTTGAACTGTTTCCAGATACCGCAACCATCGATGCGTGCTGCTTCAAACATTTCGTCGGGAAGCGAGCGGAACGACTGTCTGAAATAGAAGACGTAAAAGCCGATATAGGGGATCGAAGGGATGATCATGGCCCAATAGGTATCGAAGGCCTGTATCTTCACCACCGCGATATAGGTGGGAATGATTGCGAGAACCGTCGGAAAGGACATGGTGGCAATCACCACCCAGAACAGGAACTGTTTGCCGCGAAATTCCATTCGGGCAAAAGCATAGCCTGCGGGCAGGCTGATGATGAGTTTGCCCAGCGTAATGGCAGCCGATGTCACCACGGAGTTAAACAGCCACCACCAGATCGGATAACGATCCGCTGCAAGCTGGAAGTTCGACAAGGTGATCTGCTCGGGCCAGAACCGCAGCGCTTTTTGCGCAATCAGTTCGTTTGGTGTGAATGCAGATGTCACCATCCACAACAGTGGAAACAGCGTGATGAGCGACAGCACAATGAGAAGAATATGGAGTGTACCACGCTGAAGCGTGGCGCTGAGAGAACTTGCAGTCATTGATAATGCACCCGCTCTTCGCCGAGGCGGAACTGCGCCCAGGTGATGAGAAGGACTGCCACGATGATAATCATGGCCACTGCACTTGCTCTGCCGAACTGGAAGAACTGCAGGCCCTGCTGCCAGAGGAAATAAAGCAGATTGGAGCTTCTGCCAGCTGGTCCGCCACCCGTCAGAACGTCAACGACGCCGACAATATCGTCGAGTACCGAAAATACGGTTGTGACCGAAATGAAAAAGGCGGTCGGCGTAATCAGCGGCAGTTCGATGGTGAAAAAGCGCCGCCATGCGCCAGCACCATCCAGTCGAGACGCTTCGCGCAAAGACTGCGGAACACTGGCAAGCGCTGCGATCCACAACAGCATGTTGAGGCCGAAGTTTTTCAAGAACGTGACGACCGATACAGATAAGAGTGCGAGATCCGGATCGAGGTGCCACATGGATGTTGGCAATCCGAACCAGACGAGAACTTCGTTGAAAAGCCCGTTGACCGGATTAAGCAGCCATGACCAGGCAACGCCTGCAACAGAATAGGCGAGGATGGTCGGCAGGAAGAAAGCGCCGCGATAGATGCGTTCGAGCTTGGAGCCCTGCACCGCATGGATCATCACAGCGATAATCAGCGGTAGAATAATCTGCGCAGGAACGAGAATGATGCAGTAAAGCACCGTGTTCCAGGCTGCGATCCGGAAATCGGCGTCGGCAAACAAGCTTTTGTAATTGTCGAGCCCAACCAAGCTGACGTCGGTTGAAAGCAGGTTCCAGTCAACAACCGACAGAACCGCCGAAGCGATGATCGGGCCATAAAGGAAAACAATGACGGAAAGAACGGCTGGCCCCGCGAAAATCCACGGAGCCAGCTTTGCAAACAGAGGTTTCGACATTTCGCGTCAGGCATCCACCAGCACGGTTGCAAGTTCGTCATGAGCTGATTTGAGGCCGGATTTGATATCCGTTTCTTTCAGCAACATGCGTGATACCCATTTGCGCCAGATGTTCTGGCCTTCAAGACCGCGCTTGCCCGGCCAGATGGTTTCGGCAGTCAAACCATCGGTAAGCTGACCCGCAGCAGGTTTCATGAAGTCGTTAATCAGCGGAATGTCGTGAATGGATGTGTTGAGATAGCCAACTTCCGACCAGATCTTCTGACCTTCCGGCGAGGCGCAGAATTCAAGAAACGCAAGCGAAGCCTTGGCCTGTTCGTCATTCTTTGCATAGACCGCGAGGAAGTTTCCGCCGCTGTTCATGTTTCGGGCATGGCCCGGAATGCCGGGGAAGCGCGCGGTAATCGCCTTGGCATTACCAAACGGGAAGCTGGCAGCGCGTGTCGAACTTGTGGTGCAGATCGCAAGCGCGCCAGCTTCAAAAGCGGCATCCTGCTCTTTGCCGCTGACGGGGGTCCAGAGGCCCTGATGGGTTGGCTGGCAGAAAAGTTCGATGCCCTTTGCAGCCTCGTCGCTGTTAAGCGCAAGTTTGCCTTCGGGGTCGATGATGTAGCCACCGGCATTCTGAATGAAGGACTGGCTGGTCCATTCATTGTTGGAAAGAGCCAGTGCCGACCGGTAGGTGGCATGTTTGCCCTTGAGTTTTTCATCAAGCGTTCGTGCAGCCTTATAGAGCCAATCTGTATCCGGATATTCCGGAAGGTTTGGATCAAGACCGGCTTCCGCCCAAAGAGCGCTGTTGATGAAGGTGATCGGCGTGGACATTGCCCATGGCAGGCCAATCACGGCATCGTCGATGGTGACCAGCGGCATCAGCGAAGGAACGAAATTCGCAATGATGGCCTTTGCCTTGGTTGAATCGATTTCGTTGAGATCACGGGCACCAAGGGTGCGGCGTGCGAAATAGCCGAACTTCCAGCCCGTTACCATGATTGCTGGCGGCTTGCCTGCAGCGATGCCGGCAAGTGCCTTGGCAGTCGCTGTTTCATAATCGCCATCGAAGCGGTTGGTGACGGTGACGCCGGTCTTCAGCGCGTTGAATGCGTCTACGACTTTCTGAAATGGCTTGTCTGGTCCCCAGATGCTGGAGATTTCAATTTTGGCATCGGCGGAAAAAGCCGAAGAAATACCAAAGGTGCTTGTGGCTGCCAATGCAGCGGAGGCTGTCAGAAAACTGCGCCTTGAAAGTTCAACCATGTCCGTCACTCCTGTGTCCGATTTGGGCACAAACTATCGGGCGTGAATGACATGCGAATTGTGAGTTTCGACCGGCTCTTGCGCTATTTGCCCGTTTAATGACCGCTTTAGTGAGATTTTGTCGTATTCCTGTGAGGTAAGTTCGTTAGGCCTGCCGCGACGTAACAATGGCATGACCTTAAAATGGCACAAAGACCTCTTCGGCCCTCGGATCGGCAGGATCGAATCCGTGATCGTCTCATCAGACAGGGCGACACCACCTGCACGGAACTGGCGGGTATATTCTCGGTTTCAGAAGAAACCATCAGACGAGACCTTGCTTCTTTGGAGGAGAGGGGGCAAGCGATGCGCGTTCATGGCGGGACGCGTGCCGTCACGGCAAAGGGACTGCCGCATATTGACTTGCGTATCGGCGCCGATCGTGAAGCCAAGGAGCGAATTGCCCGGCTTGCCCATGGACTGCTCAAACCGGGCATGTCGGTATTTTTCAGCGGCGGTTCAACCGCCTTGGCCACCGCTTGGGAGGCGCGTCACGAACCACCGATCATCGCCACATCGCTGATGGTCGACATCATGATCGTCCTGTCGATGGGCGGACAGACTGATCTTACGCTTTGCGGCGGGCAATTCGACAAGCATTCCCGTGCTTCATTCGGTTTTGAGGCGATGGAAATCATCTCGCGCCGTGTTTTCGATATAGCCTTCATGGGAGCAAGCGGCTTTGATGTGCAGCGCGGATTGCTTGGGCCGTCGGACAGGCATCTTCAGCTTGCGCAAGTGGTGCGCCGCCAGACAAGAAAATTCGTCGTGCTGGCGAGCCATACGGCGCTGCAAAGATCGGACAAGTTTTCGATCCTGCCAACATCGGGCATTGATCTGGTGATCACGGATCAGCCACCACCGAGTGCGGTTTATGCAGCGCTGGAAAGAGCAGGGGTGGAGATCATTTACTGATCTTGAAATCAGCCCGGACCAGAGGCGCCGGGCTGATATGTTTGTTTGGCAGTCTTATGACTGATGATGGCTGACAGACTTTTCTGCGTCTTTGGTTTTTACAAGCGATATGACAATGCCTGCACCAAGGATCGCAAACGTAATGCCGAGCGACCAGGACGGTGGGAATTTTTCCCAGCCCATCAGATCCGCAATGAACATCTTGGAGCCGATGAAGATCAGCAGGATCGACAGTGCATATTTAAGATAGGCGAAGCGATGCAGGATGGCTGACAGGGCAAAGAACAGCGCTCTCAGGCCAAGAATTGCGAAGATATTCGATGTGTAAACGATGAAGGGATCGGTGGTGATCGTGAAGACTGCCGGAACGGAGTCTACAGCGAAGATCAGATCCGCCACTTCGATCATGATGAGCGCCAGGAATAGTGGCGTTGCGAAGCGTACCATCTTGCCGGTTGCACTGTCTTTCAACCGTACCAAGAAGGCATTGCCGTGCAGTTCATCCGTGACACGCATGTGCTTACGGGCAAAGCGCAGCAGCGGGTTTCGGCTCATATCCGGTTCATCATCTTCACCCGAAAACAGCATCTTGATGCCGGTGATGATGAGGAAGACCGCAAAGAGATACAGAACCCAGTGGTAGTTTGCGACGATTGTGGCGCCGAGGCCGATCATGATGCCGCGCAACACGATAACACCGAGAATACCCCAGAAAAGGACGCGGTGCTGATATTTGCGCGGGATTGCGAAGAAGCTGAATATCAGCGCGATAACGAAGATATTGTCGAGAGCCAGTGTTTTCTCGACCACGAATGCGGTGAGATATTGCGCCGTGGCCTCGCTGCTCATCTGCCACCAGACAAAGCTGGAAAAGGCCAGTCCGAGTGTGATGTAGAAAGCCGACATTTTCAGGCTTTCGCCGATTTCGATCTCATGGTCCTCCTTGTTGAAGACGCCAAGATCGAGCACCAGCAAAGCCAGAACGATGCCGATAAACACCAGCCACATCCAGACCGGTGTTCCCATAAAGAGTGAAGTAAAGATTTCCATATCCAACCTCTGTTCAAATCTAACAAGGTCGGCTGGGGTTTACCGGGCTGACCTCGAGCTTGCTCGAAGTGGCCGACATCACGGTTTGGAAAAACCGCCAGAGGGGCCCGGTCCACTGGCTATCACTTAGGAAACGATTTTGCGGTTTCAAGCCAGGCTCTGATTATTTTTCGTACGATAGAGCAGTCTCACGGATTAAAGGTTGAAAGAACGCTGTTTTATACCGGCTTCTGGATAGCCTGCAGCAATTCGGCGGGATCAATCGGCTTATAAGCAGCATATAACCGCTCGCGGAGGCTTCGCGCAGTCTTTCAGGCGATGTATCGCCGGTGAGGATGGTCACTGGCAGCTCGTATCCAAACTGATCGAACAATCTGCGTGCGGCCTGTGTTCCTATCATGCCGCCCTCGAGGCGGTAATCTACGATGACAAGGTCTGCTTGAGAAGGTTTCGCTGTTTTATCAGCCTGCCAGGCGGCATATGTTTCGTCAGCGTTGCGCCCCGCATAGGCTCGGTACCCCCAAACGTCGACAAGCCCCGTGAGTGCATCAAGAACGGTGCTTTCGTCATCAATAATGAAAATGTTTCCACCCGTCTGAAGCGGGCTTCTGGCAGGCTTCTTCGGTTGGCGCTGGTCAACGACAAGCGGTACGACGATTGAAAACATCGATCCTTTGCCGGGTTGCGAGCAAAGCCGGATTGGATGACCGAGCAGCTCTGCTGTGCGTTTCACAATCGACACAGGCCGAGTCCCAGTCCTTTGTCGCGGTCACGTTCAGGAATATGCAGCTGCACGAATTCTTCAAACACTGTTTCGTGCTGGTTTTCGGCGATACCGAGCCCGGTGTGATAGACCTGAATTTCGATATTACTGTCTCTGAGACGACAGCCAAAGAGTATGCCTCCGCTTGTCGTGTAGCGAATGGCGTTGGCGATCAGATTGGCTATTGTCTGCCGCAGCATCATGGGGTCGCTGTCTGTATGAAGGTCACATCGGACCATTCTCAATCGAAGACCTTTGCTTTCGGCAAGGCCCGCACATTCGCTGTGAAGATTATCCTGTAATTCGCCAATCGAGATGGATTCGCGATTGGGCGTCACAATCTGGGCGTCGAGGCGTAAAACATCGAGCAATGCGTTGAGCAGATACCTTAGATTGGCGACGACGTTTCTGATCTTTCCAGCAATATTAGCAGCGTCGGCGCCGTTGACATTTCCTCTGCCTGCTAGTGCTGCCAAGGTGGAATTGAAGAGGCCAAGTGCATGTACCGGCTGCCGGAGATCGTGACTAGCAGCTGCTAGGAAGCGCGTCTTTGCGCGATCGGCAGCTGCCACTCTGTCCCGTTCACTTTTGAGCTGATCAACGAGTGTCTCGTTTTCAAAGCGCAATCGGACCGTTTCGGTCAGTTCCCGCGGGGTCACACGCCCCATGACCCTTCATAAGTTCAAGAAACCGAAGAAAAAGTATATCTCAAGCAACATACCTCGAGTATAAATATGAGTGAAAATTTTGCATTGATCAATTATGTCCAAAAAATTACGACATGACAGTAAACCACTGCAATTCGGCCGTGTGAATAAATGCCGAATAAACTGACCATCTCACTCTGTCATCTAACACTGAATACAGTACTTCCAAAAATATCTTTATTGGTTGTAAGAGCCGTGCGCCAGATCCGACATTAAAAAGATGAAAGAGACTTATGTTTGGCGGCTTTGGAGCAGATTTGATTCTTGTGCCTAGTAGCGCTTTGAGATGATAGAAAAAGCCAATTTTATTTGCTCTTCTGTCAGGATCAGTCAAGAATTGTTGCGAATTGCATAGACTTGGTTCAATCCCGCAGGAATTCTGCGAATGGGTATAAATAGTCTTTGAGGGGTGGTTTCAGTAACTATTGTGGTGAAGTGGTGGCTGGCGACTATTTTGTCATGAGCTGATCAGGCTCGTGTGTTTAATTGACCGATATCCATGTAATTTCATAATTCGTCAGATCGCACTTATTTCAGAATAGCCTGAAAGCTATGGACACGGACCCTCGAAGCTCAGTTTCGGATTGAGGAAAGAGCCATGGTTGCAATCGTTACGAATAAGGCGAGCGGGAGCTCTCGCAGCGTCAGCGGTAATGAGATTACCCTTTCAGGTCCCAGCATCGTAAAAATCTCGTTGAATCCTAATGCTATCGCTGAATATCAGCGCGTTGGCGACGATTTACTTATTCGGCTGCACAATGGCGAAACAATTCGAATTGTACATTTCTACATTCATTATCAGAATGGCGAAGATAACGATCTTGTTCTGCAGGATGATGATGGAAAACTCTGGGCTGGGAACCATAGTGATGGTCTGGCCGATTTTGATTTCTCCGAGATTCAAACGGCGGATCAGCTTGCTGGAGGTGGTGGGGACTTCGGTCCGGTCCTGCTCGGGCTGGCAGGTTTGGGTGCGATCGGCGCTGCCATAGCGGCCGGTTCAGGAGGCGGAAGCTCTCGAGATGACAATGATGCCGATGCAGATTCGGACGCCGATGCTGATGCAGATGCAGACGCCGACGCCGATGCAGATGCAGATGCAGACGCGGATGCTGATGCAGATGCGGATGCAGATGCCCCTGACGCGCCTGGCGTTACTGTCGGTGAGGACGGTCGCACGCTCACCATTACCGGTGAGCCGAACAGCACTGCTACAGTTTACAATAAAGAAGGTGGAGTTATAGGCACCGTTCCTCTCTCCGATGAGGGTACGGCGACGTTTGTGCTGGAACCAAGTAACGGCCAGGAAGTCTCTGTCACGCTGACAGATGGTGCTGACAACGAATCCACAGGCACCCCAGCAGTACTTCCAGACACGCTTGCTCCAGCAGCCCCGACAGTCGAGGTTGCTGAAGATGGGCTATCTC